>MDSW01052706.1_pt1 | contig 12109 bp, 16 predicted proteins | sample 811171 | NCBI WGS metagenome assembly MDSW01 (sample SAMN05326641, study PRJNA326480) | marine metagenome | isolation source: seawater | place: Atlantic Ocean: North West | collected 2012
ATTTTTATAAAAGTTATGTTTATTGATCTAGAAAGATGAATTTTTTTTAAACCAAATGTACTACATAAATTTAAATATTTTTGTTTTTTGGGTAAATTAACTGTTTTGAAATCAACATTATCATATCCAAACATTGATTGTTGACCATTTATTTCATATAATTTTTTATAGATGCTAGATTTTCTTTTTATCACCATAAAATTTAATAAAATAAAAAAATAGTTAAATTTAAAGCAATAAATATAAATATAATTGCAATTGTTGCGTATAAATTTCTTTTGTTCATGTTATTTTATAACTAAAATTATACTTAAAAGTCAACTTAGTAAATTAATTTAACATTAATGATTTCAAAAAATCTAAATTTTCAATTAATTTTCTCAACTCTTCTGGATCTAAGCCTTTTAAATTTTCTTTAAATAAATCTTGATAATCTAATGTATCAACTCGATCAGTATATATTTCCTTTAAAGAAATTGTATTTGAATTATCATAATCGTAATTTCCAATTAATATTTTTGATAGTGCAGGAAATATTAAAGATGTAGTAGTGTAAGTTGCAAATCCAATTTCTCGATCTTCATCTTGCCTTTTATCAATAAATGTAAAATATATTGCTATCCTTGCTGCTCTGGTAAGCTCTGCAACAGATAGTTCATTATCTTTAGATACATCTAGGAAAGAAAAAGTTTCACTAATACAGTTTTCTGGATTAACGTCATTGTTACATGTTTCAATTAGTTGTGAATTCATTAAATTTATAACTTCACCATATATTATCTGAAATACACTTGGTATTGATTCACATTTTTCATAGACTGAATAATCTGATGTGTTTAAAAATGAATAGTCAATTCCATCCCAATCATTAGGCGCAGTAACTTCAAATAGATTATTTCCATCCTTTTTTAAAAAATAGTAATAACTTCCATCTAATTCACCCCATTTATATGCGGACCAATCCTTTATTTGTGAAGTTTTGGATACATTAAAACCAACATACGTTTCATCAATCCACATACTCGTATTGTTTGATATTAAAAATACTTGTGACTCTGCTTTGCAATCACTACTCCAAATGCCTTGTATGTTTTTTGGAAAATCATCCTCAAATATTAACTCTGCTTTTGTATTAAACGATAATAAAATTATTGTACCAATAATAGTTATAAATAAATTATTCTTCATATGGCATTACTCTAACTACATCACCATATATTATAACTACTTTTTGGCCATTATTAATTGGATCGCTATCTCCTTGAACAAATGCTTTTTCCTGATCATTTTTACAATTAGATTTGTTATCTCCACATTTATCTATATTGACAATATACTGAAAACCATCATGGTTTCCTAGTTTTGCTTGTATCACTGAACCCATAGCTGCTCCACCAACAGTTCCATAAACTATTGCTATATCCTGACATTTAGTTCCTAAAATTTCTTCTTCACCACATATTTGACTTGCAAGTAGTCCACCAATCATTGCTCCTGCAGTAGCACCTATCCAATCACTTTCTCCTTCAATTTTGACAGGAAGTGATGTTTTGATAGTGCCATACTCAATATTTGTAACTTTTTGAGTATCAGATTTCTTAACCTTATTAGGAGAAGTTGTATTACAAGAAATTAGAGTAAATACTATAAGTAACGGTAATATTATAAATTTCATATTTTTTGACATTCATTATAGATTAAAATTGTTCAAAATATGTAATTAATTTCAATAATATATGTAAATATTTTAATAATTAACTATTTAACATTTAATGAAAAGCTTGTTTTTAATACTTGGAAACCAATTATTTCCAAAAAAATATTTAATTAAATATAAAAAATCGAAAATTTATATGTGTGAAAGTTATGATCTTTGCTCATTTCAAAAACATCATAAACTAAAACTGCTACTTTTTTTATCTTCTATGAGATCCTATTCAGAAGATCTAAAAAAAAATAAATTTAAAATTGATTATTTTGATTTAAAAAATAATTTTAAAATTCCTTATGAAAAAAAATTAGAGAAATATATTTTAAATAATAATATAGATGAATTAATATCTTTTGAAATTGAAGATAAGTTTTTTGAAAAAAAGATTAAATCACTATGTAATAAAATAAATATAAAATGGACAATTATTCAATCTCCAATGTTCTTAAATAGCAGAGATGAATTTAAAAATTATTTAAGTAATACAAAAAAACCATTTATGGCAAATTTTTATAAAATTGCTAGAATAAAAACTGATATCCTAATAAATAATAAAAAACCTGTTGGAGGTAAATGGAGTTTTGATGAGGAAAATAGAAAAAAAATACCTAAAGATTTAAAAATTCCTGAAATGATCAAATCAAAAGAAACTAAACACACTAAAATTTTAAAAGTAGAGATTGATAAAATCTTTAAAAATCATCCTGGTGATGTTGATAATTTTTGGCTTCCAACTACTTTTAAAGACTCAATTAAGTGGTTAGATTATTTTATTATTAAAAAATTTAATTTATTTGGCGATTATGAAGACTCAGTAGACATTAATAATAATTTTTTATTTCATAGTGCGCTAAGTCCTCTAATTAATTTAGGATTATTAACTCCAGAAATAATAATTGAAAGAGTAAAAAAGGTTGAAGATAAAATTAAAATTAATTCATATGAAGGTTATATAAGACAAATAATAGGATGGAGAGAATTTATCAGAGGTATTTATCAAAATTATGATAAAGAATTAGATAAAAGTAATTTTTTTAATCATAATAATTCCCTAACACAAAAATGGTATAATGGAACAACTGGTTTAATTCCATTAGATCATTCAATTAAAAATGCTAAAAAATATGGTTACACTCATCATATAGAAAGACTTATGATCTTGTGTAATATTATGAACTTATGTGAGATTAAACCTAGAGAAGTATATAATTGGTTTATGGAAATGTTTGTTGACAGCTCAGATTGGGTAATGTCACCAAATGTTTATGGAATGGGCTTATTTAGTGATGGAGGAATATTTAGTACAAAACCTTATATTTGTGGATCAAGTTACTTGATGAAAATGATGAACTTTAAAAAAGGCGAATGGAATGATATCATGGATGGTTTATATTGGAGATTTATAAACAAAAATAGAAAGTTTTTTCAAAAGAACCCAAGACTTAATATGATGGTAATTATTTATGATAAAATGAACAAAGAAAGAAAAAATCTAATAATTAAAAAAGCTAATCAATTTATAATTGATAATACAAAATAATGAAGAAAATTGATGTTGCTGCCGCTATAATAAAAAAAAATAACAGATATTTTATTGCAAAAAGAAATATGAACAAACATCTTGGCGGTTTTTTTGAATTTCCTGGAGGGAAAAGGGAGAGAAATGAAACACTTCAAGAAGCTTTAAAAAGAGAAATATTAGAAGAACTAAGTATTGAAATATCAGTTGATAAAAAATTAGGTGAAGAAAATTATAAAGATAAAAAAACTAATGTTCTCATCCATTATTTCTTTTGCTCAATAATTAAAGGAAAAATTATACTCAACGAACATGAGGAATCAGCATGGGTAAAAAAAAGTGAATTTCATAATTATGTTTTTGCAGAGGGAGACAAAGATATAATTTCTTTACTGTAATTAATTATTTCCCAGAAACTGCGATTAAATTAATTTTTTAAACATTATTATTTTTTTAATGATAAATGATCGGCATAATATGAAGGTAGATAAAGATCAAATATCCGCATGGGGAGTTCATGCATTTACAGGTTCTGGAGCAATTCTTGGTTTCCTTGCTCTTGTCTCAATCTTAAATAATGATCAAGTTGGAAGCTTTCTATGGTTAGGTATTGCTCTGCTAGTTGATGGAGTTGATGGAACGTTGGCTCGGAAAGTTGGTGTGGAAGAAAAAGCACCAAATCTTGATGGAATAATTTTAGACTCAATAATTGATTACCTTAATTATGTAATAAATCCAGCTTTGATGATTTATTGGTTTGGGATGGTACCATCTGGGTTTGAGCTTATATTGCCAGCTTTAATATTTGGAGTTTCTTTATACACTTTTATAAATGTTAATATGAAAACTGATGACTATTATTTTCAAGGATTTCCTGCTGTATGGAATGTAGTAGTTTTATATTTTTTTATCTTAAATACAAATGAATGGATAAATTTAATTGTTATTATTCTTTTGTCTATATTAACCTTTGTTCCTTGGAAATTTGTTCACCCGTTAAGAGTTAAATCATATAGGAATTTAACGATTTTTTTTACAGTAATATGGGCTGCAACAACATTAAGACTTGTTACAAAATCTGAGTTTAATTTAATTATTAATGACTCATTAATTTTATTTATTTGGTTAATATGCACAGGATATTTTACATGGATTTGTTTTATTAGATCTCTAAAAGACTATTAATAATAATGGAAATTGAGAGAATATTTAAAAATTTACTTTTAGTTGATTTTGGCATTTTAGTTTTAATTGTTTTTTCAACAACTTATCAACCAAATGAATTTTCAGAAATTTATAATTATTTAGATCAAGGAGTGTTATCAAATTATAAAAATTATGTATCCATATTATCTATTGTTTTATTTTTTTTATATCTAATATGCTTAAATCTTCTTTATCGTTTTATTTACTATGGAAAACCTCTTTATTTATTTTTAATAATATCAGGTTTATTATTAAATTTTTTTAATGGTTCAGTCATTTACACTGCTTATAGTGGACTCTTAGATCAAATTGGAGGTATAGTTAGTGGCTCAATTTTAGTATTGATTTTCTATTCACCAATTAGGGAAAAATTTAGGAAATAATGTTTTTTGACAGTTTTTAATGGAAAAACAAAAAAATTTTACAAATTAATTACAATAAATTATAATAAAAATTGTTCAGTCGGTCACTAGCCTGAGATTTGCAAAAAAGCATGGCAAAAAAAGGCCAAAAAAAAGGTTATGGAAAGTGGCTCGTATATTATCTAAATTTATAGTTGGATTGCTAGCTTTATGGGCCGCTTTCATTATAATTTCTGAAATTTTAGGTGTAACAGTATATTTTCCTTTCAACGTAATAGAAAGACAAGATTTTCCCTATCATCGTATTAATACCGTTAGGTTATCTGTATTTTTAACTTTCATATATTTTAGTGTGAGATATTTATTTTTTCAAAGTGAAAAATTGTATCCAATACAATTTTTAGATGTTTACATAAAAAGCTTGGTTGTATGTGGAACTTTTGTTTTTTATTCAATGGATATTGAACTTTCAGAATATAGATTTATAGTTTTTTTTGTAATAGTATCAATAATAATTCATTTTGCATCAAGGAAAAAAGTAAAAAGTTATTTTAATTAATTATTATGTTTTTTATGGGTGTATTTCTCCGTATAATAGCTAAACTAATTGTTTTATTATTAGCCATATATTGTATTTCTGTAATAATTGGTTTTTTTGTCGGATACTCAATTACATTTCCATTTTCTTTTATTGAAGGAAGGTATGTTCCTGAACATCGTTTACATGCAATTCGTCTAGCAACATTAGGTACTTTTTTTTATTTCAGTCTTTATTATTTATTTTTAGGATCCAAAAAACTTTATCCAATTCAGTTTATGGGAGTTTTTTTGTTTAATTTGTCTATAGTTGGCCCTTTATCTTATTTAATTTTAGGAACGCAATATGAAGAATATCTTCAATCATTATTCTTTTTCCTAGCATCTATTGTTCTATATAATTCTCATAAACCACAAATAAGGAATTATTTTCGATAATAAAGCGGCACATTTATACCGCTCTGTATAAATTATAGCGTAAAATATCTAATAATTATTACAATCATTGGAATTAATGGTCTTATTGCATGTTTAATAGGCCAATCATTACCATCAAAACTCTCAAAAATTTTTAATGTTGTTCCTATGTTGTAAATAAATGCAAAAATAGTAAAAATAAACATAATACCTATCACTTCATTTGGAGATGTAAAATTTCCAATTTGAAATAACGTAGCAATTAACATCAGCACTACTCCAATCATTAAAAATCCAAGTGGTCTCCCCATATACATTGCATCTTTAGATCCAAAACCTATACTATTCTTTACAAAGTTTTTATTAAAAGCAAAACTTAGACCAAAGAAACCACCAAATAAAATTAAAAAAACATGACAAATAAATGGAATCATGCCGCCGGCTGTCTCTATCATATTAACCCCCCTAAATATTTATTTTTATATTTTACTAATAAAAGATGATTCTCAATATATTTAATTAATGAGTAAATTCACAATCCATTTAGCAAAATGATGAGTTGGGTTATCTAGTACTGGTGAGAAATTACCTCCATTATAAACTGGAGAGTTTCTTCCTTCTTGCATACCCTCTATGATGTCCAAGTCCTCTGTCATAATTTGTTTCCATTGATCAAAATTTTGCTTTCTAATAATCTTATATTTTTCTGATTTTGCAGCTTCTTCTCCTACGTAATATATCTCCATATGTTCAAGAGTTTTATTATGACTAAGTGGTTCGAGCCAAAATGCGTAGAAATGATCATTATGAAGAGCTAGCATAACATTTGGAAATAACGCAATATACTCTGCATAATTTTGCTTTTTTTTATTCCATGAGGGAAAAGTTGGAAAAGACATATTGCCCTCAAATTTTGGATTATAAACATAAGTTCCTTGGCCGGCAAAACGATTTGGCAAACCCTCAATATGATAATGGTCATCAATTTTAGAATACTCGTTTAAGCTTGGGTGAATAAATGGTAAATGATAACTTTCACAATAGTTTTCTATTGCAAATTTCCAATTACAATTAGCTTCAAAATTAAAATATCCATAATCTTCTGAATGATGAATTAATTTATAATCATCTTTGGATATAAATTCTGACCATCTTTTTTCCAACGGTAGAATATAATCATTAAAATCAATAGCCGTATTTGAAATATTAACAAATATTAAATCCAACCAAATAAAAGAATTAACTTCTTTGAGACCATTTTTATCTTTATTAAATTTATTATGATGATGTAAATTTATTCCTCCAATGTGAGGTGTCGCAACTAGATTTCCATTAAAGTTATAAGACCATGAATGATATGGACATCTGATTAAATTTTTCAAATTGCAGTCTTTATTAATTAGTTTTAAACCTCTATGACTACATACATTATGAAATACTCTAATTTTTAATTCATTATCTCTAACAATAATTAATGGAATACCAAATAGATTAAACTGTTTTACATCGCCAGAATTTTTTAATGAACTTGCAGTCCCAATTACAGTCCAATTATTTTCAAATATTTTTTTTCTTTCTATTTTATTATATGGACCTTCTTGATAACATTCATTTGGTAATCCATGAGCTCTATCTATAGGCTTTAATACTGCATTAAGTTTAGCTTTATTTATAAATTTATAGATATCATTCATATTTAAGTACAAACTTAACCATTATAATGCCATAAACAAAATAATTTAATGCTAAAAAATATAATTTTCATATTAAATTTAAAAAAAATACCAAATTTATATTGGAGTTCCCAACATGAATATAATTTAAGACCAAAAAGGATAACAATATTTTATTTAGTTTTTGGATTAATATTATTTGGCATAGGGGAGGCGCTATTAATTACTGCTAACATTGGAGTTAGTCCTTGGTTTGTTTTACATCAAGGATTAGCTTTCCAGACAGGTTATTCTATTGGAATAACTACTTTTATTGTAAGCATCATTGTATTATTAATTTGGTTTCCATTAAAACAAAAACCTGGAATTGGCACAGTTTTAAATGCTATTTTGATTTCATTAGTAATTGATATTTGTATTTTTATTCTTCCGTACCCAAATCAATTAGTATTTCAATTAATTCAAGTTATATTCGGGATAATATTAATAGGTATAGGCAGTGGATTTTATTTAGCTGCAAATTTAGGTCCAGGTCCAAGGGATGGATTAATGACTGGGATTAATAAAATAACTTCTTTTTCCCTAGCTTTTATAAGAACACTATTAGAAATTAGTGCTGTCATAATCGGTTTTTATCTTGGTGGTATACTTGGAGTTGGTACAATAATTTATGCTTTGGGAATTGGTTATAGTGTTTCAATTGGTTTATTTTTAGTTGGAAAACTATATGCGTAATTGATAAAAAATTATTATGAAACTTTCATTACCAAAGATAGGTTTTGGTGGCGCGCCAATTGGAAATCTTTTTAGAAATATTGATGACAATGAGTCAAACGAAATATTAGATGAAGCATTTAAAAATAAAATTAATTATTTTGATACATCGCCATTGTATGGTTGTGGACTGAGTGAAATTAGAATAGGACAATTTATAGAAGATTTAAATCGTAAAAATTTGATTATTTCATCTAAAGTCGGAAGGTATTTAGTTGAAGAGAATACAGATAGTATTGATAGAGGTTTTTTTAAAAGTGGTTTAAATTACAAAACCATTTTAGATTATAGTTACGATGGTGTTTTAAGATCTTTCGAACAATCCTTAAAAAGACTTAAAACAGAATACATTGATATATGCCTAATTCATGATGTTGATTATTTTAATCATGGTGATAAATTTGAATATTATTACGATCAATCATTAAAAGGAGCATACTTAGCTTTACAAAGTCTTAAAAATCAAAAACTTATAAATTTCATTGGAATAGGTGTAAATGATGCTGAAGTTGCTAATAGGTTTATTTTAGATGAGTATTTTGATTATGTATTACTAGCAGGCAGATATACACTTCTTGATCAATCAGCTTCATTAAATTTTTTTAGTAATGCAGAAAAAAAAAATATAGGTGTAATTCTGGGAGGTGTTTTTAATTCTGGTATTCTATCAAAAGGAAATACAGACTCTACTTATTTTTATAAAGCTGCACCAAAGGAAATAATTGATAAATATAGTAATTTACGATCAATATGTGATTATTTTAATGTTCCTATAAGAGCTGCATCTATACAATTTAGCTTAAAACCTAAAGTTGTAGATTCAATTGTTTTAGGTATGGACATGAAAACTCAAATAAGAGATAATTTAAATAATTTAAAATTTAATATTCCTGACGAATTTTGGATAAAAATTCATGATCTTATAATGAACAATTTTAACAATATTAAATAAACACTTTTAAAAAAATTATTTAATAAATATAAGTTTTTTTATGATCAGTCAGACCAAAAATTCTGAAAAACAAAAGGGTGCCCGTAGCTCAGTAGGATAGAGCACTAGATTCCTAATCTAGGGGTCGCATGTTCGAATCATGCCGGGCACGCCAATTAATTCTTTAATTAACTAGATTTTTTGATAATGAAAAACTAATTAATAAATATGAATAATCTTTTAGATCACAAAAAAATTGATAAATTGGCTTACCTTTCAATAAAAAGAGGTATAGGGCTAAAAAAAGGTCAAAATTTATTAATTACAGCTCCAATAGAGTCTCTTCCATTAGTTAGAAAAATTTGTGAACACGCATACAAAGAAGGAGCTAATATTGTAACGCCATTGTTTACAGACTCAGATATTACTCTATCAAGGTTCAAATTCGCTCATGATGAGTCTTTTGATAAAGCTGCAAATTGGCTTTATAATGGTATGGGAGAAGCTTTTGATAACAATACCGCAAGAATGGCAATTGCAGGAGATGACCCAATGTTACTAGCCGAAATGGATCCAGACAAAGTTTCAAGAGCAAATAAGGCAAATAATATTGCATACAAACCAGCAAGAGAAAGGATAACTGAGTTTAAAATTAATTGGAATATTATCTCTTGGCCAGGAAAAGCATGGGCTAAAAGAGTATTTCCTGAAATTGATGAAAATGAAGCAGTACATAAATTAGGTGAAGCAATTTTTCATGCTTCAAGGGTATCTTCAGATGATCCAGTAAATGAATGGGATAAACATAATGAAAACCTTCGAGAGAAAACTAACTGGATGAACTCAATGAATTTTCAATCTTTATATTATGAGGGGCCTTCAACTTCTTTGGAAGTAGGACTTGCAGATGGTCATGAATGGATGGGCGGTGAGTCAGAAGCACAAAATGGTATAATTTGTAATCCAAATATTCCATCAGAAGAAGTTTTCACAACACCACATGCATTAAAAGTTAATGGCAAGGTTTGTTCTACAAAACCACTATCTTATCAAGGAACATTGATTGATGATATCTCAGTTGAATTTGAAAATGGAAAAATTATTAATGCAAAAGCAAGTAAAGGTGAAAATGTTCTTTTAAAAGTTTTGGACTCAGATGAGGGATCAAGAAGGCTTGGTGAAGTGGCTTTGGTTCCTAACAGTTCACCTATATCTCAACTAGGTATAACATTTTTTAATACATTGTTTGATGAAAATGCTGCATCACATATTGCGCTCGGTCAATGTTACACAAAATGCTTTAAAGATAAAAATCTAAATGCTGACGAAATTAAATCAAGAGGTGGAAATTCAAGTATGATACACATTGATTGGATGATAGGATCTGAAAAGATTAATGTTTCTGGTAAAGATCAAGATGGAAATATGGTTCCAATATTTAAACAAGGTGAATGGTGTAATTAAAAAATCATTTTTTTAAAATTTTCTATTTCATTTAATTTTATTTCTAATAAATTAAATTAATGCATAATATTTTACAAAGATCCATGGGTAAAATAGATATTATTCTAAATAATAATAATTTTAATAAAATTTTTCAAAGTGGATGTTCTAAAGTTTTAAATCCAAATAACTATAAGGATATTCAAGAATTAGTTTTAATAAACACTTCAGGTGGAATTACATGTAATGATAGTATAGTTTTTAATGCCAAAATTGAAAATTCAGATTTAAGTATTTGTACTCAAGCAGCTGAAAAAATTTATAAAGGAATTGGTGATCCAGCTAATTTAGAAGTAAATATTAATTTAAATAATTCTACTTTGTATTGGCTACCAAAAGAATTAATTTTATTTGATAATTCAAAATTAATAAGAAATATTAATATTAATTTATTGAATAATTCTAACTTGTTTTTTTGTGAAACATCAATTTTTGGAAGAAAAGCTATGTCTGAAAAAATTAAAAATATTTCTTTTTCAGATAAATGGAAAATTTACAAGAATGCTTCCTTAAAGCATATTGAAGCAATAAATATAAATGGTTCAATGATTGATATTCTTAAAAACAATTTCACATTTGCTAATCAATCATCTTTAACAACAATTTTAATTTTTGGTGAAATTATACATCAACTTGAGTCTGAATTAAGAAAAGTTACAAAAAACATAGAAAATCACTATTGTGAAATGACAAAATTTAGTGATAAAATTATTATCAGGTGCTTATCAGATGATTATTACGATTTAAAAAAAACACTAAATTTTATTATGAAAAATGTAATTCATGATAAGATTCCAAAAAGTTGGGATCTATAATGAAATTAACACCTAGAGAAAAAGATAAGTTAATGGTCAGTATGGCAGCTAATGTTGCCAGAAAAAGATTAGAAAGAGGAGTTAAACTTAATTATCCTGAAGCTATAGCTTTGATAACGGATTTTGTCATAGAAGGTGCAAGGGATGGAAAAATGGTATCAGAATTAATGGAAACAGGTGCGCATGTAGTAAAAAAAGAAGATTGTATGATAGGAATTCCTGAAATGATATCTGAAGTACAAGTAGAGGCAACTTTTCCAGATGGTACAAAATTAGTAACTGTTCACAAACCAATAAGATAATGAAACCTGGAGAAATAATTACAAAATTTAAGAATGACATAAATTTAAATGAAGGTAGAAATTCAATCACTCTAAAAGTATCAAATACTGGCGATCGTCCAATTCAAGTAGGAAGTCATTATCATTTTGCTGAAACCAATGAATATTTAAAATTTGATAGAGAAAAATCAAATGGTATGCGTTTAGACATACCATCTGGCACAGCTGTTAGGTTTGAGCCTGGTCAATCAAAAGATGTAGAATTAATTCCAATAATGGGAAATAAAAAGATCTTTGGTTTTAATAAGAAAGTTATGGGTCAATTGTAATGAAAAAAATAAAAAGAGAAGCTTATGCCGATATGTATGGACCAACAACTG
>MDSW01065510.1_pt1 | contig 12108 bp, 12 predicted proteins | sample 811171 | NCBI WGS metagenome assembly MDSW01 (sample SAMN05326641, study PRJNA326480) | marine metagenome | isolation source: seawater | place: Atlantic Ocean: North West | collected 2012
ATACCCCTTTAAAAACAAAAACACCACTTTCGGTATTTGTGGGTGCGTTTCCCGGCGCCATTCCATTTATGTTGGGGTGGGTGGCTGCAACCGGTAAATTTGGTATTGAACCCGGAACACTATTTATGGTTCAGTTTTTTTGGCAATTTCCGCATTTTTGGGCTATTGGCTGGTTTCTTTTTGATGATTATAAAAAGGCCGGCTTCTTTATGCTTCCAAACGGAAAACGCGATAAAGGTACTGCCATACAGGTTATTCTCTACACAATTTGGACCGTACTTGTATCTTTAATTCCTGTTTTAGGAATTACCGGTAAATTATATTTAACGCCAATATCAGGTGTTTTGATTGGGCTTTTGGGGGTTGGGCTTTTGTATTATGCAATCAAGCTGTACAAAGAAAAAACTTCGATTGCCGCCAAGCAGCTTATGTTGGCTAGTGTAAGCTACATTACATTACTGCAAATAATTTACGTTGCAGATAAATTTTTAAGATAACCGCAGCAAATGTCTTCGGAAAATATATAAGAAATAGAAAAATGGATTTAACACAAGGAAGTGAAGAGTTAAAAACCTCCAGGGCAAAAAAGAATATGCTTTGGTTCGGAATTATTAGTCTAACCATGAGTTTTGCAGGACTCACAAGTGCCTATGTTGTTAGCAAGGAAAGACCCGACTGGATTTCAAGTTTTGAAATACCACAGGCCTTTTACATTGCGCTGGTCTTGATTGTTTTGAGTAGCGCTACGGTTTACTTAGCGCTACGGGCTATTAAAAAACAGCAAAACAAATTAGGAATGGTTTATCTCGTAAGCACTTTTTTATTGGGGAGCTTATTTATCTTTTTTCAGTTCAGAGGCTTCTCTGAAATAATAGCAACCGGTTATAATTTTACCGGTCCTACCAGTAGCATTACTACTTCCTTTATCTATCTGGTAGTATTATTGCACGTTGCGCACGTTTTTGTAGGGTTGATATCTCTTTTGGTTGTAATTTATAATCATTATAAACTAAAGTATGAAAACGGTAAAACCCTTGGTGTTGAACTAGCTGCAACTTTTTGGCATTTTGTGGATATTGTATGGATTTACCTGTTTTTATTTTTATATTTCGTTAAATAAAAATTAAACGTATTTTTGAACCTTTATTTAAAACCAAATTCTTTTTATGGAAGCTACTGTTGTTAAAACAGGTACCGAAGATAAAACCTGGGGCGGCGGAAACCAACCGTTGAAAGCAAGTTATGGCAAAATGATGATGTGGTTTTTCATCGTTTCCGATGCCTTGACGTTTTCAGGTTTTCTTGCCTCTTATGGATTTTCAAGATTCAAATTTGTAGATGCCTGGCCTATCGCCGATGAAGTATTTACTCACTTTCCGTTTCTTCATGGAGTAGAAGCGCCTATGTATTATGTGGCGTTTATGACTTTTATTTTGATCTTTTCGTCCGTTACCATGGTTTTGGCTGTGGATGCGGGACACAAAATGAAACAGAATAAAGTAATTCTTTATTTGTTCCTTACTATAATTGGAGGCCTTATTTTCTTGGGCTCGCAAGCTTGGGAGTGGGCAACTTTCATTAAAGGAGACTATGGTGCAATTGAAACCAAAGGAGGGCAGATCATCCAGTTTTTGGATAAAGAAGGCGAGCGTGTGGCAATAAGGGATTTTGTGGCAATAAATGATGCTGATCGTATACCCCAGACCCGCGAAAATGGATTGTGGTTTGTACAGGACTCTGAATATTTACCAAGCGTGACCTTTAATCAAGTAAAAGAAGGATTTTTGGCAAATGATAACCTTTTGGTAAGACTTCAACATAAAGACGAACATGGTCAGCATATTATTTTGTCAAGGGAAGAATCCATTGCCAAAGTAGTTAATGATGGTCAATTGGTTGTAGAGGGTGCAAACCTTCGCCACAACGAATATGGGCATCCACTTTTTGCAAACTTTTTCTTTTTCATTACTGGTTTTCACGGATTCCACGTTGCAACAGGAGTTCTGATTAATATTATCATATTTTTTAATGTAATATTAGGCACCTACGAACGCCGAAACAGTTACGAAATGGTAGAGAAAGTTGGACTATACTGGCACTTTGTGGATCTGGTATGGGTATTTGTATTTACATTCTTTTATCTCGTTTAGAAACTCAAAAAATCAAAAATGGCACACGAACATAAATTAGCAATATTTAGGGGCGCTGTAAAATTCAAGTCAAACGTTCGCAAAATTTGGGGTGTTTTTCTGTTGCTCTCCATAGTAACCGTTGTAGAGGTAGCCTTGGGTATTATCCGTCCCGACTTTTTAATAGACCACCGCTTTCTGGCCTTAAAGTTGCTTAACTGGATATTTATTATCCTTACCATTGTAAAGGCCTACTACATTACTTGGGACTTTATGCACATGCGCGACGAGACTACCGGTCTGCGAAGGGCCGTAATCTGGACTGCCGTGTTCCTAATTGCCTATCTCGTAGTGCTCGTTCTGATTGAGGGCGATTATATTTTTGAAGTGTATAAATCTGGATTTATAAAATTCGATTTTTAAATAATCTTTAAAATATTTAAAAGCCCTCTTTTTGAGGGCTTTTTTTATTGATTATAAGCGATTTTAATGAGGGCTATTCCTTTATGATTTTTTTTACGATTTCCCCTGACATATTTGCTATTCTTAAAAAATAAACCCCTGGTTGAAGGTTTGAAATATCAAGTTCTTTCACACTAACTTCCTTAAACAAAAACTCTTTCCCCAATACATCATAGACCGCCATTTTTTCAATATTCACGGTTCCTGAATCTACAAAGATCTTATCTTTCGTAGGATTGGGATAAACCTTTATATGGCTTAATCGATTATCCTTTACCCCTAAAATGGTTAGGTTTTCATACCACGCTATCGTATTGCTGTTTTGGTCTGCAATAAACACGTCCATATCGCCATCATTTTCTATGTCTGCTGCATAGACATCCCGAGGAAACACTAAATTATCGTCTATACTTTTTTTGGTGCTAAAAGTGCCAAGCCCATCTAAATTTTCAAACCATACCACTTCTCCGCCAAAAGGATCCACACTAGTGGCCAAAACATCGTTATCCCCATCATTGTCTAAATCTTCAACATATACTGCAAAAGGTTTAGATAAGGTGTTGGTAATAATATTTTTTGTGCCAAAAGTACCCTGTCCGTCTAGATTCTCAAACCAAGCTACTTCATTAATGTATGGAGAAGCTGAAAAAACGTCCATATCGTTATCCCCATCCACATCTGCGACAAAAATACCATTGGCATAGTCTCCCATTTCAAGGATTATGTGCATTGTGCCAAAAGTACCCTGCCCATCCATATTTTCCATCCAGAATATTTGCGCAGGTTGTCTAGCATTGCCTACTATGTCTATATCGCCATCTCCATCCATATCGGTTGCCACAACGGAACGTGAAGAGTCAATTATATTATTGATTATTTTAGGTGAGCTAAAACTTCCATGTCCATCAAGGTTTTCATACCAAGCCAAGCCGGAATGGTCAGAAGCGGAAATTACATCCATATCGCCATCATTATCTATATCTGCGCCAATTACATCATGTGCACCATCAGCGATATTCGAAATTATATTTCTAGGGCCAAAATTGCCCAAGCCGTCAATATTTTCATACCAGGAAATAATATCCAAGAATACAGTTGCTCCCATGGCATCCAAGTCACCATCATTATCCAGATCTGCTAAATTAATGCGATATGTGTCGCTCATCGTTCCAATTAAATTTATGGATCCAAAAGTACCGCTACCATTTAAATTTGCTAACCAAGCAAGATTGTATGGAGAGGATGATGATCTTGAGGCCAGTGCCACATCTTTATAACCATCGCCATTAATATCGTTACAAACAACCCTCGTCGGCAAATTTGCTTCGGTTGTAATGATCTGTTGCGAACCAAATTGTGCAATACTTTCAAAGTTCCACAATAATAGAATTGTAAAATATATTATCTTTTGCATCATTTATTTTTTAAATAGGGCAGCCCCAATAGTCGGGCTGCCCAGAATTGCAAACCAATTGATTAAACATTTGTTTTTTTAAGAATGTAAATGTTTAATTCCCTGATTTATAAATCACTGTCTCTTCATCCACCCCATTCTCGTAATTAGTCTCTAGCTTATACAGTCCATTTTCCAGACTCTGTATTAGATAGGGATCAGTAATCCCTGTTGAATCTTTGGGCGTGATGGTTACGTTTGTGTTAAAAATGCCGTCATTAAACTTAATCACTTTACCACCTAAAATAGGTGCTCCTTCATAATTGTCATAACATTTTTGGGCCTGATTCGCTCCCAACGCCAAATTTACTTCATATATCATGATTGCAGAATGGTTGGGGTGGGTAATGGAGGCATAATTGGTTTCAAACTTATCTACATGCTTAACCACGTTTCCGATATCAAAACTGAAATTGGGGTCATCGTATTCCGCAGGTTGGGGATAATTGCAGCAGCATTCTATAAAGTTATAGGTAAAGCCCGGCTGGAAAGTAGGCATTAAACTAGGATTGGGTTGTGGATAGTACAATGGATAACTACCCTTATAGGGTTCATAAAGCGCGGCAAAGGTTGTGGTGGCCGCTCCAAATTCCCCCAACTCATCTTCCGCAATCGCCTCGTGCATTTTTATTTTTTGCCCTGTAGTGAATTTTTTGGTAAACTGCGGAGCGGCAGGACTGTAAGACATAATGTTTTTTACATCCTTGGGAAGAATGTCATAAGCGACTGGAGGTATCAGGCAATCACCCCCTGTGCCAATATAATTAAAACCAGAGTCAATGTATTTATAGGGGATGTACATAGCCAATGCCTGTTCATGGGTATAACCAAGGTCCCTCAATTCCCAATAATGTTCATACAAAAAATCGGGCATAGCCGGGGTGTCTGTAACAACATCACCTCTTTCATGGGCATTATAGTCTGGGTCGGAAGGATCTCTGGTTACATGCTCACAAGCATTATTGTGCCAATTAACAAATGTATGCTGCATATCAAAACAATGACCGGTTTCGTGGGTAAGTAGGTCATAACTATTTACAAGGCTGAATCCATTCATTACCATATTAACTCTTTTACGTGCTTCTGCCGCTCCGGCAAAACCCACTGTTGAATAAGGCACATAAATGTTAAACGCATCGGATTTTCTGAGGTTGTTATCCCTAACATAATCAAAAATACCATTCTCACCGTACAATTCACCATTATCGTGGTCAACAATATAGTATGTATCGGATTCAATGAAGTCCATCCCGTAATATTTAAAAAAGATACCGAAGGGGTTGTAGGCCATATTCATTTTGGCAATAGCCGAGAGAACAGTATTTTCTGTCAATCGAAATTCACTTGAGCCATCTTCCTTGTTGATTCCCCAAAAGAAGACATTAAATACAACCGGATCAAAATTTTGCAACGTGGGCAAATCATCGGAATAGCTATAAACCCCAGGTTGGTCCTGAGTAATTCCATCAGGTGTTGCACAAGGGCTATCTAATTGGGCCTGTCCGTTCATAAAACATACATTTAGCATAAATGTACAAAAAAGTAATCTGAAAAATAGTTTGGTTGGTTTCATAAAAAAAGTATTTAGTTAAACATTCAAGGTGAAAATTACTTATCTAAATAAGTGGGGAGGAATCTAAAAGTACAAAAAAATAATGACCGAACGGTAATTGTATAAATTTTTTCGACCACTGACCTTCGTGTCATTGGATGCAAAAGAAAATAATACTGAATTATTAGCCTGGCTTGCAGCCAGAACAAAGGAACTTCGGCTGCAAAAAGGCTTGACCCAGCTCCAATGTTTTCATGAGACTAATCTTCATATAGGAAGGATTGAACAAGGAAAACGGGACATTTCCTTTACAACCTTGATAAGATTGTGCGAGTATTTCAATATTACACCTGAAGAATTTTTTAAAGGGTTTAATGAATTTCCCAAAAAATAAAATTAACACCCAAAACATTGCCCAACCCCCTTTTACCCTGTATTTTTGCAAAAGCAAAAAATTGCTGGAAATGAAGAAGTATCTTGTCCTCGGAATTCTGTTTTTACTGCCCATTACGGCCTATGTTTTTTTTGCTTCCGGAAAAAATAACTTTGCCACTTTGCCGCTTCTTACACCTTCAGTCACTGAATTGCAAAATTTTGAAACACTAAACGGTAAACCTGTTCGGTTGGAAAATCATATTACGGTTTTAGGTTTCTTTGGAAGTGATTTGGAAGCGCACAGGGCATATGCTTATAATTTAGCGCATAAAATATATAGTAAAAATCATAAGTTTAACGAATTTCAGTTTGTAATTCTTCTGCCAAAAGGAACCGAGGAGCAAGCCAGAAATATTGAGGAAAAACTAAAACAAATTGCTCCCACCGATGCATGGGTTTTTGCTTTTGGGACCGAAGAAGATATAAAGGAAGTATTTCAATCGTTGAAGTCTGATATAGCTTTGGATTCCAATATCTCTACTCCGTATGTTTTCATAATAGATAAAGAGCGCACCCTTCGCGGTCGTGACGACGATGAGGACGAAGGGGTTATGTACGGTTTTGACTCCAGCAATATTGCAGAGATAAACAATAAAATGAGCGACGATGTGAAAGTGCTTTTGGCAGAATACAGAAGAGCGCTAAAAAAGTATAACACAGATCGGGAGAAATAAAATAGTAACAGCAACAGGTATCATTTAAAAGATGAAAAAAAATTATTCCTACATCGGTATTTCGTTTATCATCCTGGTTTTTGGAATTTGGGCAGTGCCAAAAATTATCAATACACTTTCAAAACCTGATTTAGAAACAATCGGTTCCGTGCCACAATTCAGTTTTACGGACCAAAACGGAAAAACCATCACCAACGATGATTTTAAGGACAAGATATATGTAGTGGAATTTTTTTTCACCACCTGCCCGTCCATCTGTCCTATTATGACGGAGAATATGCTGAAAATACAAAATGAGTTTTTAGGAAATCCCAAAGTTGGCATCGCTTCATTTTCAATCGACCCAGAGTATGACACGCCCCAGGTTTTAAAGGAATATGCCCAAAATAAAGGGATTACCAAACCGCAATGGCATCTGCTCACCGGACCAAAAGAAGAAATTTTCAAACTTGCCAACGAAGGCTTTAACCTCTATGTAGGCGAAGCTCCCGAAGTGGAAGGCGGGTTTGAACATTCCGGCTTTTTTGCGCTTATAGACCAAGAAGGGAATATCCGTTCCCGAAAGGATGAAAACGGAAACCCGATTATTTATTACGATGGCTTGGACGATAAAAACATCCAAATGCTAAAAGAGGATATAAAAAAACTTTTATAATTGAATATGGAAAACACGATTGCCTCTTCAAAAAAATACAACATTTGGATCTGGGTTTTGTCCATTGCCATCCCGCTTGCGGTCGCGGTTTTGTTTACCGTAAAAATTCCCGGGGTGGAACGATTGTGGTTTCTTCCGCCCATTTATGCTACCATAAATGGAATTACCGCAATTCTTTTGGTGACTGCCGTGTACCAAATCAGGAAGGGAAACCGAAAGGCCCACGAACGGTTAATGAAAACCGCAATCGCTTGTTCCGTTTTGTTTTTGGGAATGTATGTTGCGTACCATATGACCTCGGATTCCACCCCCTTTGGCGGTGAGGGAATTATCAAATATGTGTACTATTTTATCCTTTTAACACATATATTATTATCCATTGCCGTTATCCCTTTTGTGCTGATTACGTATGTTCGGGGCATTTCGGGACAGTTCTATAAACACAGAAAAATTGCGCGAATTACATATCCGCTGTGGTTATATGTGGCGGTTACCGGAGTAATTGTTTATTTGATGATTTCGCCTTATTATTGATAGACTATGAAACTTAAAATTGCTTATATAATAATTCTTCTTTTTTTAGTGTCCATACTTCCCGCTGAGGCCCAATGCGCCATGTGCCGTGCCGTACTTGAAAGTGAAGAAGGTGGGCAGGCAGCCAAGGGAATTAATAACGGAATAGTCTATTTAATGATCTTCCCTTATCTGTTAATTGGCGGTATTGGTTATGCTATTTACAGAAGCCGAAAGAAAGCACGCGAAGAAAAAAAATTATAATTTTTCAAAAGAAGCTGTAACACTTACTCCCTACTATAGTCTTATAAATACTTGAGGCCATTAAAGTTTCCAAGTCTTAACAAGAATTTCACATTTGGAGGGGAATTTCCCCTTTATTTTGTAAATCAACAATTTTCAGGATGATAGAGATCAAAAACCTTCACAAGTCATATCACATGGGCAAAAATTCGCTCCATGTTTTAAAAGGAATAAATTTCACGGTTTCTGAAGGCGAAATGGTTTCAATCATGGGTTCTTCCGGTTCGGGAAAATCTACATTACTGAACATTCTCGGTATTCTTGACGAAGCAGACGAAGGCACCTACACGCTGGACGGCACCTTGATCAAGAACCTGAACGAGAGGGTGGCCGCCCGTTACAGAAACAAATTTCTGGGTTTTATCTTTCAATCCTTCAATCTTATCAATTATAAATCGGCTTTGGAAAACGTGGCCATGCCGCTTTATTATCAAGGCGTAAAAAGAAATGTTCGCGTTGAGAAAGCAATGCACTATCTTGAAAAAGTAGGTCTTGCCGATTGGGCTACGCATCTTCCCAACGAACTTTCCGGAGGTCAAAAACAACGTGTGGCCATTGCCCGTGCGCTTGCCAGTGACCCAAAAGTATTACTTGCCGATGAACCCACGGGAGCACTCGATACCAAAACTTCTTATGAAGTGATGGAGCTCATCCAAGGCATCAATGACGAGGGAAAAACCATCCTCATTGTTACCCACGAAGACGATATAGCGCATATGACCAAGCGAATCGTAAACCTAAAGGATGGAATTATTATTGACGATTCCGTTGTAACCCAAGTTCGGGCAAAAAGCGAGGCCTATGTTTAATATTGAACGCTGGCAGGAAATTTTTGAAGCAATTCGGAAAAACAAGTTGCGAACCTTTTTAACGGGGCTTTCCGTGGCATCGGGTATTTTCATTTTGGTAATTCTGCTTGCAATTGGTCAAGGAATGTCCAATGGGGTTGCAAAGGAATTTGAAAACGATGCCACCAACCGCATTAGTGTATGGACAAACGTAACTTCGGTTGAATATAAGGGATTGAACCCCGGCCGGATAATAGAAATGGACAACCGCGATTACGAAATGGCGGTTAACAAGAACAGCGAGAAGATTGAGCTAAAATCTGGCGTCTATAGCCGATGGGGCCAATTGACTACCTATAAAAAAGAAAGTGGGAGCTATAGGGTAGAAGGTGTTCGTGGCGATTATCAGTTTTTGGAAAATGAAACCTTGGTCGTGGGAAGGTACATTAATGAAAACGACCTGAATTCCTTTGAAAAAAACGCCGTGATCGGAAATCAAGTCTATCTCGATCTTTTTAAAGGAAAGGAAGCGCTCGGCGAATATATTGACATTGCTGGAATAAAATTTAAGGTGGTGGGCGTTTATACCGACCCGGGCGGCGAACGGGAGGAAACCCGAATATTCATTCCGTTGACTACTGCACAGCGTGTTTACAATGCCGGCGATAAACTTCGGTCGCTTGCCTTTACCCTTCAGAAACACGATAAATATGAAGACGCTCTGGCAGCTTCCGAAGCCTTTTCAGCAGAACTGGAAGCAGATCTAAAAGCAAAACACACCATTGCCCCAAACGATGAAAGGGCAGTAAATGTGAATAACACTCTGGAAAACGCCAAACGTTTCTATGATCTCAACAATATGATCCGTTGGTTTTTTTGGGGAGTGGGCATTTGCACCATTATTGCCGGGATTGTGGGCGTTAGCAATATTATGCTCATCATCGTAAAGGAACGCACGAAGGAAATCGGCATTCGCAAGGCCATTGGGGCGCAACCTTGGTCCATTATTGGGATGATTCTTCACGAGTCTATATTCGTAACTGCCATTGCGGGGTTTGTAGGCCTTATCTTTAGCCTGATATTGCTCCAATTAGTGGGGCCATTCATAGAAACAGATTACATACGCAATCCGTCCGTTGATTTTTCGGTAGCCATCACCACGGTAATCATACTCGTTGTGGCGGGAGCCGTTGCTGGATTTTTCCCTGCTTACAGAGCCGCAAATATCAAACCCATAGAAGCCTTGCGTGATGAGTAAACTATTTAGCAGGGACAGTTGGGCCGAAATTATTGAAGCCCTTAGCAGCAACTGGTTTAGGACCGTTATGACTGCTTTCGGAGTGCTTTGGGGAATTTTCATTTTGGTAATTTTACTCGCTGCTGGTAATGGCTTGGAAAACGGCATTAAGCAGGGATTCAACGGGATGGCCACCAACTCAATGTTTATGTGGGCGCAGACTGTCTCGCAACCTTACAAGGGCTTGCCCAAAGGCAGGCGGTACAATTTTAAGACCGATGATGTAGAAGCCATAAAGCAGCAGGTTCCTGGCTTGCGCTTCGTTTCGCCCAGAAATCAATTGGGAGGTTTTCGCGGAAGCAACAATGTAGTGCGTGGCCTTCAAACCGGTGCTTTCAACGTTTATGGCGATTATCCCGAAATTATCCAACAACAGCCAATGGATATTACTTCGGGCCGTTTCATAAATTATTCCGATATAAATGAAAAACGTAAGGTGGCAATTATCGGCAGCGGGGTTCAATCTGCCCTCTACGAAACCAATGAAGAGGTAATCGGTTCCTATATAAAGATCAATGGCGTTAATTTTTTGGTCATCGGCACCTATAAAAAGAAAGGCAATAACGGCGATCCCGAAGAAATGCAGAAAGAAATCTACGTGCCATTCACCTCTTTTTCACAAGCCTTCAATATGGGCGACATTGTGGGATGGATGGCGATTACCGCGGAAGACGGCTCTTCAATAACCAACTTAAAATCGCAAATTTTCGACGTTATCAAAGCACGCCACACCATAAATCCGAACGACGAAAGGGCGGTGGGAAATTTTGACCTATATCAAGAATACAGCAAAATAAACGGGTTGTTTACGGCACTTAACTTTGTGGCCTATTTTGTTGGGATTTTGGTGCTCCTTTCAGGAATTATCGGCATTAGCAACATCATGTTAATCGTAGTAAAGGAACGCACCAAGGAAATTGGAATCCGCCGTGCCTTGGGCGCCACCCCGTGGAGCATCCGTGCACAAGTATTGTTGGAGTCAATTTTCTTGACCATCATTTCGGGGATGGCAGGCATAGTCCTGGCCAGTGCGGTTTTATGGTTCGTTAACTATCAACTCGGCAAAATGGATACAAGCGAAATGATGTTCATCAACCCTTCCGTAAACATCGGCGTAGTGTTTATCGCCTTGACTATTTTGATAGTTTCTGGGTTATTGGCAGGATTGATTCCCGCGCAGAACGCCATAAAAGTGAAACCTGTGGAGGCTTTGAGAACGGAATAAAATTTATAAATAGAAAAAACCATCAATTAAAAGTCTATAATTTCAACAATCAAGAAAATGAAAAAATCAAAAACCATAATCATTCTCGTAACCATTGGGGTATTGTTTACAGTTTCTATGTATTGGCTATATTCAAAAAATATAGAAGACCCAATCGTTTATGAAACCGAAAAACCGGCAATGGGCTCAATAGTTAAAAAAACGGTAGCTACGGGAAGCATTGTTCCGAAGGAAGAAGTTTTAATAAAGCCGAATATTTCCGGAATTATTGACGAAATTTTTGTGGAGGCGGGTGAAATTGTAAAGGCGGGCGACCTGATTGCGAAAGTGAAAGTCGTTCCGAACGTTTCTTCATTAAATAGTGCCAAAAACAACATCAACAGCGTTCGCACCCAAGTGGAGACTGCCCGCTTGGCTTTTGAAAACCAAAAAAGCATTTACAACCGTCAAAAAGAATTGTTTGAAAAAGGCGTAATCTCTGCCAATGAATTTGACAATGCACAATTGGCCTATAACCAAGCGCAGCAAAGGCTGAAGCAAGAGGAGGTTAGTTTAAGGGCGGCAAGCCAAAATTATGATATAGTGAGGACCGGAACTACCAGTGGGATGGGGGCTTCGGCAA
>MDSW01210104.1_pt1 | contig 12108 bp, 7 predicted proteins | sample 811171 | NCBI WGS metagenome assembly MDSW01 (sample SAMN05326641, study PRJNA326480) | marine metagenome | isolation source: seawater | place: Atlantic Ocean: North West | collected 2012
TAATAATATATATAATTTTATTAATAGTAAAGGTTTAACAAAAAATAAATATAAATTTATTATATTAGATGAGGTAGATTATATGACAAAAAATGCTCAACAAGCGTTAAAATATTTAATACAACAGTATAATGAAAATATTAGATTTTGTTTAATTTGTAATTACATAAGTAGAATCGATTCTTCATTGCAAAATGAATTTATTAGATTACGTTTTTGCCAATTACCTCAAAATGATATATTATTGTTTTTGCGTCATATTGTTAATTCTGAAAATCTGAATATATGCGATGACAAATTAATTTCTATACAAAATATGTTTAAATCAGATATAAGAAGTATGATTAATTTTATCCAATCAAATCATTACAATCTACATGATATACAAATAATGATAAATGATAAATTTTGGGAAAATTTAATTGTTAAATTTAAAAATGAAACTATTGAAAATATTATTTCATATATAGACGATACATCCGATAAATATAATATACAACATATTACATTAATCAAGCAATTTATACATTTCTTATTAAATAATAAGGAATATGTTTTTGAAACAAAATGGTTGGATATTTTTAATAATATAATTCATAATATGAATGTCAAAGATAATTATCTTATAAATTATTCTGTTATAGAATTACACGATTTATTCAATTCATTGTAATAACATTTCATTCTTACTCTTAATTTATTCATAAATAAATTAGGAGATTTTTCTGGATTAAAATTATTTCGTTTTAAATTATATTCGTTATGAATTAACGTTAATTTGCTTTCTTTTTTGACCGATTTTTTTGGAACTTGTTCCATTTATCTAAGTAAAGAAAATAAATTGATTTAAAACAAATATAATATATTAAATTATTAATATGAATAATGTAGATGCTGAATGGGAAAATTATTGCAATAACGAAGAAAATGGCTTAGAAGATTCTAATAAAAAAAATGAGATTGTTATGGAAATTCCTAAATGTAGTGATTTATATATTTCTACAAAAACAAAGATAGCATATTTAAACACAGAAGTTGATTTAAATAAAATATTTTGGGAAATACCAATTACAGATTATCATTTAGCCACTACTGGTGTTATTAAAAAACAAATTAAGATTAATTGCGATAACAAAGAAGAAGTTGAAGTTCTAGAAAAGAAAATATCAGAAACAGTTAATTTGAATTACGATATTATTCAACAAATAGACAATCCAAATGGACGTAAAATAAAATTCAAAGATGTGCGTAAAATAAATATAGGTTTATGTTCAAATGATTTAATTACAAAAAAGAAAAAGAAGACAGGAGCATTTTACAATTGTTTTGTATTGATATATCGTTTAAATTATCAAAATAAGTTCAAAGAAATGCATATAAAAATATTTAATACTGGTAAATTAGAAATACCAGGAGTTCAAAATGATATATTATTTGACACTATTTTAAAAAAAATTGTAGAATTATTATCTCCATATTTCAATAAACCAATTCAAATAATGAGAGATAAGATACAAACTGTTTTAATTAATTCAAACTTTTGTTGTAATTATTACATAAAAAGAGATGTTTTATTTGATCGTTTAAAATACAAATACAATTTAAATGTTATATATGATCCATGTTCATATCCAGGAATACAATGTAAATTTTATTATAATATTTTGAATCCAGAAATAAATGGTCGTTGTTGTTGTGATGTATCGTGTTATCAAAAAAAGAAAAAAAAGAAAATTAAAAAAATAAATAAATGCACTCAAATATCATTTATGATTTTTAGAACTGGTAGTGTATTAATTGTAGGTCATTGTACTGAAGTAACATTAAACATAACATATAAATTTATTATGTCATTATTAGAAAAGGAATTCAAAGACATACATTTGAACGTAAATTATAAAAAAAAAGAGAAAAAAAAGAAAAAGAAAATCAAAAAAACAATATTTGTATGTGAAAATAAATATTAATTTATCAACCATTTTATAAATTTTTTCTTTGAGTATGTTTTGATATTATGGGTAAATTGTTCATTTAAAATTTTCTCCTGAAGTAATTCCTTCGAATAATTTAAATCTTTCAATTGGATTATAAAATATTCTATATATTGTGAAAAATCATCACACGACAAATTTTGTGTTTTCATATACTCTATAAAAAATGATATAATATTAATATTTTCTACCTTCAACTCTTTAAAATATTTTAAATTTATTATCTTTTCAATCATTTTTGTGTTTTTTTTTATTTTTTTATGATATTTTTTTATATTTATAGAATCAATATTTTCATTGCTAAAAATATATGATGTTAAATCTATATACAACAAACAAGTATTATATACCATGTCCAATCGTTTTCTTTCATTTTCCGTCATTGTTAGATTTTTTTTTTCTTGTTCGTTTATCTCAAAAATTGTTTTTTTATATACAAATAATATTGCATCCTTCGATGTTAATTGTAAATAAGTATTGTCTTGTTCAATAATTTGACCTAAAAATTCTATATAATAATAAAATCCCTTTTTACAATGATATATCGTAATTTCTAAATTCTTAGTATACATGAATATTGTTGTAAAAATATAATATAGCATATTTAAACCACGATTGATTAAAAATTGCTTGTGTTTATTTTCTTTCAAACTTTCTTCGTTGTAACAAAATATTAAATAATCCTGAATCATTTTCACAAATTCTTTAACTGCTGTTTGTGTTATAGAACTAGTTAATTGAATTTTTTTATATAAAGAAATATTATTCAAATTTTCTTTTTTATTCATGATAAATTAATTAATTATTATATTTTTAAATAAGTATTTAAAGATTTAAAATAACTTTATATAAAATATGAGTGTTGAATCCGAATCGACCGAAGCGAATTATCGTTTACCTTCTTCAACTACGTTGCAACACGTATCAAAGCTAAGTATCGTCGAAGACAAACCAATTATGTTTGACTATTGGACAAGTTCATTGGATAATGATGTATTAATTGGTGTTCGTGAAAATGGTGAAAAATTACTTGTCAAAAGTGAAGATGAATACACCAGTCCAGTTTCTAAGATTTACAAAGTAGAAGAAGAATATATTATAATTACTGAAAATTCAATATATTTAGTAAGCGCAAGCATTCAAACAAAACGTATTAAATAATTATATTTATAATTTATAAATAATGGATCATGTTTATAAATTATATAATTATGATTTTGTATATAATTATTTTTCTACGGAATTATTATCTTGTAAAAGTTGTATTCCAACGGAATGGAATGATGAAATTATCTTGAAACCTGAAAATTTATACATAAGTTTCTATAGTATTTCCAGTTTTTATTATGGAGTCGCGGGTTTAATTATGTTGTTGTTTTTTAAAAATAACTTTAAATTAATCCCTCATATTCCTATTCCAATAGAATTTTTTTCCATAATGTTATTTATACAAAGTATATTATCATATTTTGCAGATGTTGTTTATATCAATAATGTTTCTTATTGGCATACATTTGATAGAATTGTAACGTGTATAAATATTTTCTTATTTTTTTCAAATATATTTTGGATAAGTTACATTGAAAAAGTTTATTTTATAATTGTTTTGTTTTGTGGAGTAATATTGTTTAAAAAATCACGAGACGCAAGAAATAACAAAAATATAAAGGAATATTTGTTACGTCATCAAATATGGCATATGTTTTTTCCTTTAGCTATAGTATTATGGTTGTCTTATAGAAAAATAACAAATAGGCAATTAAATGATGTTTAAATATATATTTTTATATATTAAAAATATATATGTCAGGTATAACAAAAAATAAGAAAATTTCCAATATAGAAAAGTTTAAACCGGATAATAATAGAATGTTTATACAAGGTTTAGCTCCCACCACTGGAAGAAGTGGTTCTTTGAGTAGAAAAGTAAAAGTTCAAACCAGACCAGCTCCTGAAAAATGTATAACCGTTCACGATAAACACGGTATAATAAAATTAGAATATTATGATTATACTCATAATATAGGAAACAATACATATGGTAAAATAAAGTTTAATTTCATTCCAAATTTTAGCTGGAATGATAATTACTATTGGGATTATGATATTATTAAACAATCTAATGGCGATATAGTAAAATATGAAAGAAACATTTTGAAAATTGTTGAAAAAGGACCTTTTTTAATAGGAACTGATTTACCAAGTGAAGATTTATCCGTCATTATTAATGTATATGAAAATAAAAATGATGATACCACCTTATGTAAATTAACTAAAAATGGTATCATTGGGCATGTATATGTTGTTGACGATAAATACCTTTTAAATAAACAATTGTTTTTTTCAAAAGCAATTTATGCTTATAATCAACCACAAGAAGAAGAATTGTCTTTGAAACCGTGGTATGGAGCATCAAATCCTACTGGATTAAATATCAATATTGGTGTTATAGATGATGGTATTGTAGATAGACATAATGATTTTAATGGAACTGTTGTGAATGCTATTGATTGGCCATGGTTTATCGTTAATGAAGAAGGTGGTGAATTTCCATATACTAACTCATTTCGTTATGAAAATATACTGAATAATGGACATTTGGATAATATAGTTAATGGTGGTGCTAATATTCCTGGATATAGTCATTATAATTATAATGATTCAATCGCATGGACACAAACCAATGGTGCATGGTTTCGCGCATCAACTATGACAAATGCTGGCGATAATAACGTCATTATGTTTGGTGGTGTAGATACTGGTATGGTTCATTTTAAAGGATTGGAAAATAGTCATTTTAATAAAAATTTATGGAAATTTACATATGATGAGAATACTCCGGATAATTCTACCTGGAGTCGTTATGATAATCCCGATTTAGGAGTTAACTGTATATTACCAGATGGAATAACAGAAGGCACTGGTTCTGTATATATAAATAATAAATTCACTATTTTTGGAGGTAGTCATAGTATATCTAATTTAGTATTAAATGAAGATATGAGTTTTTCTGGTCAGTTTTGCGAATTTAATTTAACTAAAAATTTATGGATACAAAAAGACTTTACTGTAGAACCTGTGTTAATTAAAGAACAAGATGCTAGCGGAAATATAACAACTGTATCCAAAACATCTAATCCTGAACCTAGAGCATATCATAAAATGGCACCAATTTTTGATTCTGAAGGCATTCAAAACGCATCAAAATTTGTTATGTTTGGTGGAATTACTATAGATGAAGCAGATTTTTTTCATAATGTTGATGATAATGGAACATGGATTTATGATTCTACTAAAAATTCTTGGTTGCAATTACCGAATCATATATATGACCCTTCTGGTAGATATTTACATTCTATGTCACCTGTAGGTGATAATAAAGTTATTATGATGGGTGGATATACTCCTGAGAAATGTGAGTTTGAAGATCGACATTTAGAATCCGAAAATAATTTATTAGATACATCTGTTACATTCATTAAAAGTAAATATTATACTGATAATGGAAAACCCGGAGAAGGATCTGTTTGGACATGTGGGACAAATGGAACATTAAAGGTCAGTATTTATTTCTCAGATATCATGCATCCTTCGCGATTGACATTAAAAAATCCAGTAGGATATGTTATTCCAGTTGGAACAGTTGTTCAACAATATTCAGCAATCGATGCTTTATTTGGTATTAGTGTTCCTATTGTTCAGGGTGTTTTAGCTGTTGAAACAACAGTAACTGATACAGAAATAATTGTTAAAGATGTAAGTGGTAATTGGTTTAAACCGCCTGGGGATTTATATGATAGTAGTGGAAATATTTTGACACAGTTAAATATATTTATTAATGGTTATGATTTTGGTCCTTTAAATCACGTAGAAAATGATTGTGTACAACAAAACATTGATCAAGATATGGTTGGGGATCATTGGTATGATGTTAGTGGTTGTAGAAGCAGTAGTAATTTTCAAATGGATATCACTGATAAAAATACACATTTAAATTCCGTTTCCGCTTGGGATCCTTCTAGTAATTGGACAGGAAAACATCCTGCTGCTGCTTATGTAGCTGGCGATGACGATTACTTACATAGAGTTATTTTTGTAAATGGTGATAATTTAAATGACCCTAGTGATAATTATACATTTGATATATCTGCTGTTGATGTTTCGCCATTTCGAAACCCTTCCACAACATTAAAATTTTCTACCAATAAAAATTTTGTGAAAGGGGCAGAAGTTTACCAGGGAGGTTCTTATATGGGTTTTGTAAAATATTCAACAAAAAATCATCAACAAGTTATTATTGATTTGGATAATGATGAATACGTTAATATTAATTTGTTATTTGACGTTATTATTGATGATGTTAACTTAGGAATACCAATAGAGAGTGTTTATCGTTATGATGGTGGTTATCCTGGTGGAAGTTTTATCAATAGTAATTTTGATTTTGATGAAACATATGAATATGGTGGCGATATTCATTGTTCAAAATCAAATAGTAAATATGGAGCAAAACGAAATTATATTGGAAACGTTTGGACATTTAAAAGGACATATGGAGTTGGTATGGGATGGGGAGTTCGTGGAACACCTATGAGAGGTTCTGGAAAATATTTATTTATATCTGGTGCTGGAAAAAGTTTATATAGAAGTGGAGATGGTGGGGAAACATGGGATAAATTATTACATTGGGGTATAAGCGATACCGGATGGGGGGAAGGTATATATGATCCAAGTGGCGTTGGTGGTAGATATAGACATGATGAGCAATTTATAACAACAATAGATTGCTCTGGTTCACCTGATTTAGGTGTGAATGAAGGACTTGATGCTAATTTATATGGTAGTTATTCACCTGTTTGGGTAGCTGGAACAGGTGGTTTGTTAGGTATGGGTTTAAATCACGGTTCTGGACCTTGGTATTGGATAAATCCATTAGCATTAGATAAAGGAACTATTTGGCATACCCGACAAAACAATGCTTATCTAGGGACACCTTTACAAACGGATGTTAACGGACAACAAGTAAATCAAGTTCCGTTATATGTTCCTATACCGGCACAAATAGATGCAAATGGGGATGATTTTGCCGCCGAACCTAATCCAGTTTATAGACCACAACAAGTTATTGGTATGGATAATGTTATTATACGGATACGTGACTTTCTACAAATATTAGATGAAAACGGTATGATTAAAGATAATATTTATGATAATTCATGGAATTCTATGCCAAGTAAAGGTGGTGTAGCTTTGTCCTTTTGTCCTGCCGGTGGAGGACCTCCAGGATTTAATAATGCTGCTATGAATTCTTATATTTGGCAAAACAGTCAAGATATGTTAGTTGCACATTGGTCTCCTAAGAAAGATTCTTCATTTATTAATCATTATATATATTTTATGGAAACAGGGGTTAATAATAGTATGGAACAGCGACATTTTTTTGATCATGAAGAAATACAAAGAAGAACCGTCCCAAATGATTCTCTAGGTCCAGACATATTGGCCATCGACGATAATGGAATGCCTTTTAATATTTTTTCACAAGACCATGCTGGTGAAATTTGGGCAGTTGGTGGAGCATGGATACCAAAAGAACCTGAGGCAGTTGTAATGACATTAACCAGTAAGGGTGAATTTTTAGATGCTAAAAATTTTGCCGATAAAAAAGGAGCACATACATGGTTATTTACATATGACCCAATTGTTCCATCGATGTCTTATTGGATGGATTTAACTACTTTTGTTTTTCAAGAAAATATTATATTTTTACAAAGTAACGTTCCTGCTGGCGCACCATTAACTCCACAGGGTGGTGGTGTGGGATATTTAATGTATCAACCAGATAGTGGTTCTCGTGCTTATATTGACGAAGTATCAATAATATACGCAGATGATGATACGAATCAAACTACTCCATATTACAAAATAATTGCTAAGTGTATTGTAGGAAAAATAGATAGCACATTAGAAAATTCAACAATGTATATTATGAATAATACAACAACACAAGGTACTATAAGTGATATATCGTGGAATATTGGATTACCGGATGTTACACAATATCCAGTGAATAGTAATGATACTTCAAAATATTATTCACCAATAAATCAACCAAAGGGAGTATCACCTTATAATACTTATATTGATAATACAAAGTTCACATATTATGAAGATGGTAGACCAGAAACTAGAACCGATACATTATATCCTTCTACTTTTTCTGAAAATGAAACGACAGAATGGAAGAAGAATAACGAAGCAAAATTAGAAATGCTTGAACCATCCTTAGGAGCATTATTTGATTGTTCTACAAATTTTTGTAATAGTTCTATGGCTTATTTACAAGACAATAAAGTGTTAATGTATGGTGGTGTTAAAGGTATTTTTCCGGCAAAAGGTGTATATAAAGTTGAAGAATTAAATGATGCTGTATTTTTTTCTTTTCAAAATCCGGTTCCAAAATCAACGCGAATTGTTTTTCAATATGGTGGCGATGTAATACTTGAAAATGATTGGCCTGCTAATACTGATTTTTCAGGAAATATAACACAATTAGTTCCTCCAATTCATTTACCATCCTGGACAGGTTTGACACCAACATGGTATATTTATCGTGCTGGAACATTTGAAAGTTTTATATTCAATTATGATTCTACGAATTTCGGTAGAAGTTCTAATTGGGAATATTTGAACAATAACAATGGGCCATCTTCTCCACCAAATAATACAGATCCTCCTTATTTTCTAGGTGGTGATTTTTACGCCGAAACAATTGATAAACCAGGATTTGGAGCATATTTATATAAGGGACATCGTTACGGACATGAGATGGCTCATATAAAAGAAAATAAAGTTGTATGTTGGGGTGGAATATCATATGATACCGACGCACAAAACAATGGGTTTACAACCGTTACTACTCCCCATTTTGGAGGAACCAAACCAACTAATATTGGATACGATGGAGAATCAAATACATTTATAAGTATTAAACCAAATGTAACTAAAAATTATTTAAAAGATGATTTTGGAAGAATTCATGGAGCATATACATCCGATCAACATATGGGATGGACTACAGATACATATGTTTTTAATTATGATTCGACCACTCCATCTAATTCTACGTGGACAAGGTTAAATATAGATAGACCCGGATACGAAGTCAATGCTGGTGACAGTTATTTACCGGGAAATGGTGCAACACACGGAACTTCTGTTGCTTCAATTATCGGTTCAAAAAAAAATAATGGATATTCATTATCACAAAAAGCTTATTTTAATGATTCAAATACATTAACTCATTCGAGCAATACAGGAACATATGGAGTGGCTCACAATAGCAATATTATCTCATATCGTGCCTGGGACAATTCAGGCAATTGGCCTAGACCTTTAAGCGGTGTAGATTTTCGTGAAACTAGTCAGTTTAGTTTTGATATTATTAATAGAAATATAAAAATAATAAATAATAGTTGGGGTTTTATGACTTTTTCTACTGGATTTCCATACAAAGGTTGGTTTATAAATAAAAAAGGAAACACAAATGAATATAATAAAATTTATAAAAATTATATCGAACAAGCAAAAAGCGGGGTAATAAATGTATGTGCCGCTGGTAATAGTTCAGATAGTGAATCAAATTTATTAGCAGGAACACCTTTATATGTTCCTGAAGTAAGTGGATGTTGGGTAAATGTTGTTAGTTTGGATGTAAGTGGTGGACAAGATTTATGGGAAACATATTATACAAATAGGGCTGGTTGTTGCTGGCCATGGACTATAAGTGCGTTGGGTGGAAGTGGCGTAACGGATGGTGGTGTTATTAGCGCTAGTAATTATAAAGGTATTAGTGATCATGACGGAAATACATTACCGGGTTATAGAAGAGTTCAGGGAACTTCTATGGCGGCACCATTGGTTTCTGGTGCGTTGGCAATAATCGCCGAACGATTTCCAAATTTATCATCTGAAGAATGTGTAGATAGATTATTTCAAACGGCTTCAGGAAGAATTGGACAACACGTAGCCGGTAGAAAATCAAGCACATTAACACCTAATATTGAAAAAAGATATTATCAGGGAGGATTGGTTGATCCATCTAAAAATAGTCCCGATAATACAACATTTCCTTTATCTGTGGTTGACATTAGTGGTATATTTGGTTGGGGGTTTTTAGATTTGGAAGCCGCCACTTCTCCTATGACAAAAAGTGATTATGAAGATTTGAAACTATTTGGAAAAGCTAGACGTGATTATATTGTATCGGAAATGATTGAAACGTTGAAAACTGATAAAGGAGCAAAATATTTGACAGGGTTATCCAGTGATATATCTGGGTCGGTTCGATTAATTTATCCTTCACCAGCAACTGCTCCGCCAGATGGATTAGGAAGAAGAAGGCGGCGGCGACGAAGAAATGGACGAAGGAGACGACGAAGAGGGAGGAGAAATGGACGAAGACGAAGAAGAAGAGGTAGAAAAAGAAGAAGACCTAGAAGAAGGCGTGGACGAAGAAGACCTAGAAGGAGAAAAAGAAAAAGACGTCGTGGTCGTCGTTATTCGGATATTAGATTGAAAAATAACGTACATAAAATAGGTAATTCACCATCCGGTATACCAATTTATACATTCTGTTACAATTATGATAAAACAAATATTAAATATCGTGGCACAATAGCACAAGATTTAATTGATATGAATAAAGAAGATTGTGTGTTTATAGCCGAAGACGGACATTATGTTGTTGATTATGATATGATAGATGTTACTTATGTAAGAGTATAATTATAATATATTTTTTAATTTTTCTACTTGTTCTTCCGATATTTTTTTAGGAAAAATAACATTAAAATATATTATCAAATCACCAGTAACATTTTCTCTTTTCATTCCCATCCCACTTGCAACCTTTTTAAATCCAGGCGTTATAACTTTTCCTGGATCATTTACCAAATTAAATGTTTTACCAGATATATGATTTATAGTAAATGTAAATCCCAATAAAGATTCTCTCAATGTTAAATTTTTTTTATATATTAAATTTAACCCGTCTCTTTCCAAATCTGTATTATTTGTAATCTTTATAAAAATTTTAATATCACCTTTTAATGTTTCATTTTTATAATTCCCTTTTCCTTTCATAATAATAATTTCATTTTCATCAATTCCAGCTGGAATAGGAATGTACAATTTTTCTTTTTCAAATTGTTTTGTATTGTTTATTAATACCCATCGTTCAATTTCAATTGGAATGTTTATACCAGTATATGCTGACTTCAAATCAATTACTACTGTTTTAATAATTGGAGGAGGTTTATGAAATTTAGACATATCCACAGGCATTCCATTTCTGAACATTTGAACATTTGGTATATCCATACCACCATGGAAAGGGTGCTGTCCTTGTCCAAAAAACATTTTAAATAAGTTGTCGGGATTCATTTGATTCACCATCGGGTTTCTTCCTCCTCCTCCTCCAAAAAAATCTCCACCAGCAAAAGGATTTTCTTGTTGCTGATCATACATTCTCTTTTTATCTTCATCTCCTAACATTTGATAGGCTTCGTTTATTTGTTTAAATTTTTCAGCATTGCCTGTTTTTTTATCCGGGTGATATTGTAATGATAATTTACGATATGCTTTTTTGATTTGGTCTGGTGTTGATTTTTTATCAACCCCTAAAATATTATAATAATCCATAAATTATATTATAATATTAACTTTAAATATTAACGCATCTAAATTAAAAAATTATATATAAATATTCATTTATTTATTTGTTACTATATTTCTAATAATATCTCTGAATTCTTTATACGCCTCATCATGTTCATAATCATTCATATCTATATCTATATTTTTAAATAAAAGTTTTTTTGCTTTTTCTGTTACATTAATCTCACATTCAATAGTTGGCATATATCTGCTTTCTGTTCCCGCACCTTGTGCCTCTTGGTAATGAATTTCCAAACATTCGTTCTTTCCAAACGTAACCTTTAAATATGCCTCTTCGTCATGTCCAAATTCATCATGACAATGATCATTATATTCGTATTCTGCTTTAACGGTTAAACCTTTAAGGTTTTTTACATGGTCTTTACTAGTAATTCTAAAA
>MDSW01016045.1_pt1 | contig 12107 bp, 9 predicted proteins | sample 811171 | NCBI WGS metagenome assembly MDSW01 (sample SAMN05326641, study PRJNA326480) | marine metagenome | isolation source: seawater | place: Atlantic Ocean: North West | collected 2012
GAGCATGCCTTTCACGATCACCGCGCCCGCGGAATTGTCGCTGCTCGACTCGGTGCCGAGCGCCAGGTAACCCACCTCGCGCGGGTCGATATCGTAGGCCTGTATCAGCCGCCAGGCCGCGTTCGCGCCGAGCGTGTACACGCTCTGCTCCGGGCCGCGCATGCGGAAACTGCGCCCGACGACATTGCGGATCTTGTCCCAGGGCTGGTCGTTCCATTCACACCAGTCGGCAAGCTGCACACGGTATGGCGGCAGATAGAGTGCCAGTCCACTGATTCCAGGCATCGGCTTTCTCGTTGAATCGCGGCGCTGCCGATCGCGGCAGACGGAAATCTATTCGCTCGTATGCTAGCAAATGCTGCACCCTGCATCGCAGCCCGCAAATGGGCGGCGGCGCGCGCTATCGCGTATCCTTGCGCCTCGTTTCAAACCGTTGCCATATCCACGGCATGAGCGCCCGCTCGACCCATAGCTGCACTGCCCGCGCCCACAGCAACATCGCCCTGATCAAGTACGGGTATCCGGAATACAGTGTGGGTTCGATGACAACTCCGCGTGTGACATGTAATCTGTAAAATAGAATGGTATGTGGGCAATCCCTGTGTGAGTGTCGGCTCGTAAACTGGAACACAGCGTGACGTTCAATTCTCCGTCACGGACACTTAAGAAACAGACCACAGTGGCTGAAAAGGGCGCCCATATCCCTAGCGAACAAGATCCAGTCCCGACTTCATGTTAAGAAGTCGTTGAGTTGTCCCGTCACGCAGATAGTAATGTGGCCCAGGCCAGATGGGATATCGGCATGCGCCTCGATTTACTCAGCCGATGCCGTCGAGAGAGCGATGCAGAGAGCGGGCCCCGCCTTGGATAGAAGGTAATACTCGAATCTCCGCTGCCATGCCGCGGAAGGGCCCCGGGTCACGGACGGCAGTCTCGGCATGCGTCAGAGCAAAGACTTCAATTCGATATCGGGATCGCTCAATGCCTCAGCATCGACGTCCCTGCGCTGGTAGACGAGCTTCTTGCCCACCATAAAAGCTATAGGCAGATTTACCGCGTCCACAGCAATAAGATGGCCTTCGCGCATATAGAACACCGCAAATGCCCCATCCTTGGGGTTACCCCGCACCACCCGCTCATCATGATCTTTGGACAGGCCCACCATCTGCAGGCGTACGTCGTACTGGTTCGACCAGAACCATGGAGCGGCATCGTAGGGCTTGTCGTTCCCCATCAGGGTGGCCGCCGCGGTACGGGCTTGATCGACCGCGTTGGCGACTGACTCCATCCGCTGGGGCTGCTCGAAGAAAAGATTCCGGTGGCGGGTACAGTCGCCGATCGCCAGGATGGCGGGATCGTCGCTGCGCGCATACTCGTCGACGAGAATACCCTCATCACAGGGCAGGCCGGCGGACTCAGCCAGCGCGGTTTCCGGCGTGATGCCGATCGAGACGAGCACAAGGTCGGCTGGTACGGTGCGGCCGTCCGCCACCGCCACGCCAGCCACATGACCGTCGCCGTCGGCTTCGAAGCCGGTTACCGACGTGTCCAGGCGCACTTCCACGCCGGCATTACTGTGTTTGGCGAGAAAGAATGCCGAGATCTCAGGGCCTGTGACACGTTGCATGACTCGCCCGGCGGCTTCCAGCACCGTGACCTTGAGGCCTCCCTTGACGGCGATGGCGGCCACCTCCAGGCCGATGTAGCCACCACCAACGATGACCAGGCGTTGCCCCGGGACAAATTGACCCCGCAGGGCATCCGTGTCTGCTATGTCGCGCAGATAATGAATGCCTTCCAAGTCATCAGCGCCGGGCACGTTTAGGCGTCGGGCGCGTGATCCAGTGGCCAAGACCAGCTGATCGTATCCCAGGCTGCTCTGGTCCGACAGCTTAATGGTCTTGTTGACCCGGTCTATGTGCTCGACGCGCTCGCCGAGCCGCAGTCGGTGGCCTGCGTTCTCGTACACCGAGCGCGGCTTCAGGTACAACGACTCACGTTCCATTTTGCCCGCTAAGTAGTCCTTGGACAGGGGCGGACGCTGGTACGGCGGATGGGGTTCGTCGCCTATGAGGACCACCTCATGTGGCCATTGCTTCTGAATGAGGGTCGTTAGAAGCGTGCCTGCCGCGTGCCCGCCGCCAACGATGACCGTCGCATCTCTCCCTTTGTTTGCCATGCCTCTCTCTTTAGCCGTGCCTTGGGACCGGATCGTTCAGGAGATCGACAAGGGGCGCCGGCGCTCCTGAAGCCCTTCGCGCCGCCAGTGCGCGAGCGGTGAGCGGCTCCGTGCAGTCAAATACAACGGCAGCCGCGAACCGGATTCGGATGGACCGGCCCAGGAGCCAATACCGCTGCGCTCGGGGATGCACCGGCGGTTTGACGCTTGCCCGGCCTACTGCGGCTTCGCCGTTAGTTTGACCATCAACTTGGAATAGCCCCGCACGAAGTTGGACTGCACACGCTCGGGCTCACCGACGACTTCGATGTTGTCGAACCGCTGGAGCAGTTCCTCCCACAGAATGCGCAGTTGCAGTTCGGCGAGACGGTTGCCCATGCAACGATGGATACCGTAGCCAAAAGAAATATGGTTTCGCGCGTCCTTGCGGTCAATAATGAACTGATCAGGGTTTTCGAACTTGCGTTCGTCCCGGTTGCCCGAGGCGTACCACATCACCACGCGATCGCCCTTTTTGATGGTCTGGCCATGCATTTCCACATCCTGCGTGGCGACCCGGCGCATATGCGCCAGCGGCGTTTGCCAACGGATGATTTCCGAAACCATGTTCGGAATCAGATCCGGGTTCGCCTTCAGTTTGGCGAATTCCTCGGGGAACTGATTTAAAGCCAGTACGCCGCCGCTCATGGAGTTGCGCGTGGTGTCATTTCCGCCAACGATGAGCAGCGTCAGGTTGCCGATAAACTCCATCGGGCGATTGATCAGATCCTTCGTGTCTTCGTTGCTCTGCAGCAGGCTGATCAGATCGAAACCGGGCGCTTCGCCCGCCGCGCGGCGCGCCTCCTTGTCGCGCCAAAGCCTGGAGAAAGACCAGGCCATGTCTGCGGCGTCGTCAAAGAATAGCTTTTCATCAGCAAACTCGCCGCCGGTCGCCGATGCTGCGCCGGCCATTCGATCCGACCAGTCGGCCAGCTTGTGCCGTTCCTCGTAAGGGAAATCCAGCAGCGTGGCCAACATGCGCCCCGTCAGCTCCTTTGACACCGCCGGCACCCAGTTGAAGGCTTCGTCCAGAGGCAGGCTGTCGAGCACCTCTCCGGTGCGCTTACGGATCAGCCCTTCCATTTCCTTCAGGTTCTGGGGCGCCACCACGCCCTGCACGGAGCGGCGCTGCACGTCGTGCTTGGGCGGATCCATGGCGATGAACATTTCCACCGACAGACCTTCCGGGGGATCACCCATAACGATTTGCGGCTCGGAAGAGAACAGCCGGTGATTCTTGTCCACGAACCGGATGTCTTCATAGCGCGTGACCGACCAGAAGGGTCCGAAAGGACTGTTCTTCTGGTAGTGCACGGGCGCCTCGTCGCGCAGCCGCTTGAAGTAGGCACCCCGCTGACCTTGCCGGTATAAAAAGGGATTACTGAGATCGATGTCTTCGAGCGCCAGCGTGTTGACATCGGGCACAGGCGATTCAACGAAGTTGGCCGCGGGCCGTCGCGGGCCGATGATCTTCTTCTTGGCGTTTACCAGCGCCTTCAGCCCCCGGATCTGCCAGTGCATCGGCACCAGCCGGGCGGTAGCATTGACCACTCGGGCCTGGATCGCGTCGCTTGCTTCGGTTCGCGTTGACATGGTCTCCTCCGTTCTCACATCTGAAATTCGGGCAGCCGGACGCTCATCCCGTCCATCGCCTCGGTGGTTTGAACCTGGCAGCCCAGACGCGAGGTTTCCGCACGCTCCGGGGTCAGGGACAGCATCTGCTCTTCGTCCTGACCGGGCGCGCCAGTCTTGCCGTACCACTCCTGCGCGAGGATGACGTGGCAGGTGCCACAGGCACACTCGCCGCCACAGTCCGCGTCAATGCCGGGAACGGCGTTATCCACGGCAATGTCCTTCAGCGAGGCGCCCGCCTCGAATTCAACGACATGTTCGGTGCCGTCGTGCTCGATAAAGGTGATTTTGCCCAATGCGCTTCTCCTGCCAGAACTGTCTTACGCTGAAAGGTAGTTGTGTGACGGCACCTTGACGAGGTCATTTTTTGACAAAACAGGGTCATTTGAAGACACTCAATTTGTACCGTGGAGGGGCGCCTATGACAACGACGCAGCACGCGGACGGTTCGCACAACCCCGAAGCCGATATTCCGTCGAATTACTCGCGTCTGATCGCCCGTGAGCTTGGCCTGGCGGCGCGGCAACTGCCCAGATTGTTGCGCGGCACCGGGCTCGAGGTTGCACAGTTGCTGAGCGAGGACAGCCTGCTCACCGCGGCCCAGCAGATCCGGATCCTGCGCAACGCGCTGGAGTTGTCGGGCAAGCCGGAGTTCGGGTTACGGCTGGGCGCGCGTCTGACGCCGGCAACCCACGGTGCGGTGGGCTTCGTCGCCTATAGCAGCCCCGACCTGCGCACCGCGCTACAGGCGTTTCATACATTCCTGCCCACGCGCGCCAGTTTCATCCAGTTGCACTTGCAACAGGTTGAGGATCGCCTGGAATGCCTGGTGAATTTCCAGGTGCCGCTCGATGAGGTTGTGGCGCGTTGCCTGGCGGATACGGTGGTGAAGGCATGTCTTGAAATTGGCGAATTCATCGTCGGTCGGCCGATATATGAGGCCGAGGCCTGTTTCCCCCATCCGGCCCCCGCATACGAGGCCATCTACCCGGACTATTTGCCGGGGCCGGTTTACTTTGGCTGCAACCAGTTGAAGATCACGTTCCCGATGGCGTTGTGCCGGAAGCCCAACGCCTCCGCCAATCATGAAAACTATCGTCTGGCCCTGCAGCAATGCGAGGCCATGCTCGCGCGACTTCAGACCCGCGATCCGGACTATCGGACCCGGCTCAAGCAAATGATGCTGTCCCACCCACCCGGAACGCTCAGTGAAGACGAGGCGGCAGCCGCCCTGTTCATGAGCAAACGCACCCTGGCGCGCAAGCTCAAGCAAGAGCACAGCGGTTTTCGCCAGATCCGCGACGAGATTTTGTCCCAGCAGGCGGCCCACTATTTGAGTGACAGCCAATTGTCCGTCGAGGCCATCGCGTCGGTGTTGAATTATCACGACAGCGCGAATTTCAGGCGCGCCTTCAAGCGCTGGTTCCGGCAGCCGCCCGAGCAGTACAGGCGCCGTGCCGGTTTGCGAGTCATGCATACGTCGGGCCCGTCATCCTAATCGGGTAAACCGCCGATCTCCCTGGGTCTTCAAATAACCCCATGCTGGCAAAAAATGACCTTGTGGGCGTTCCCCCGTCTACCCGATGCTATCTCGCTGACACTGGTTATGCTGCGGTAATTCGCGCTCGGCTACCGGCGCCACCGCCCTCAATCGAATGAATGTTCACATGAATGCAGACACCCGCGACTATCTTGCGCCCGGCGATTTTATCGATAGCGATCACGCCGACATCCAGGCCTTTGCCCAGAACCGCGCCGGGGATGGCGATGACAGACAACGCGCCGTCCGGCTCTACTACGCGGTGCGCGATGAAATCCGCTACGACCCCTACAAGTTCTCGCTTGACCCCGTTCACCTGCGCGCCAGCGCCACCCTGACCGCGGGCAGCGGCTATTGCGTGCCCAAGGCCGGCCTCCTGGCGGCCTGCGCCCGGGCCGCCGGCATCCCCGCGCGCATCGGTCTGGCGGATGTGAAAAACCACTTGGCCAGCCAACGGCTGCTGGCGCTGATGCAAACCGACATCTTCTATTACCACGGCTATACCGAGTTGTGGCTGGACGGGCGCTGGATCAAAGCCACCCCGGCGTTCAACATCGAACTGTGCGAACGTTTCGGCGTCAAGGCGCTGGACTTCGACGGTCGCGAGGATGCGCTGATGCATGAGTTCGACACCGCGGGGCGCCGCCACATGCAGTATCTGGCCGATCACGGCCCCCGCGCCGACCTGCCATTAGCCGAGCTGGAAGCCGTTTATCGCAAGCATTATCCGCGTCTGCTGGCGGCACTCGATGAACTGGGCGGCGACATGGGGGCGGAGATGGAACAGGAAAGGCGCGCCGGGTAGCTGTTACCGTAATCGCCCGGCGTTGCGACGGATGTGGCCCTGACCTGCCGGCAGGACAGGACCAGCGCGCCGATCGCCCGCGGACGAGTTCAGTTACTGTTCGGTGCGCCGGTCGACAAACACGGGATCGATGATGACGCATGAGGAGACAACGCCGGTGCTGGTCGGCGCCGGCCAGGTCACCGCAGGCGAACCGGATGCCGAGCGCACGCCCATCGGCTTGATCGCGGAGGCCGCTCGGGCCGCGGCCGAGGATTGCGGCGTGGCCGGCGTGCTGGGGCAGATCCAGTCATTGACTTGTCTCAACATACTGGCACCGGCCTATCCCGACGCCCCGGCCAGCCTGGCGCGGCGCCTGGGCATCGATCCCGGCGAGCGCTTCTACACCCCCATCGGCGGCAATATGGGTCAATGGCTGGTGGGGTATTATGCCGACCGCATCGCCGCTGGCGGGCTCGATTGTGCCTTGATCGCGGGCGGTGAGGCCCTTGCCACGCAAATGCGCGGCAAGGGCGCCGGCCTGTCCGGGGTGATCGACACCGAAAGCGGCGAGGGCCCGCGGCTGCTCGGCGACGACCGCGAGCCGACCAATGCGACGGAACAACGCCACGGGCTGGATCTGCCCATCCAGATCTATCCGTTGTTCGAGCAGGCCCTGCGCGGCCGCTACGGCCATGGCCCGATCGAGCACCGGCAGATGCTGGGCGAATTATACGCCCGGCTTAATGCCGTCGCGGTGCGCAATCCGCAGGCCTGGCGCCGCGAGCCGCTATCGGCGGCCGACATCGCCGAGCGCACACCGAAAAACCGCATGGTCGGTGCGCCCTACACCAAGCACATGAACGCCATCATCGCGGTGGATCAGGCCGCCGCGCTGGTGATGATGTCGGCGGCGAAGGCCCGGCAGCTGGGCATCGACCCCGAGCGCTGGGTGTACCCCCTGGCCGCGGCAAACGCGCACGAGCGCTGGTTCGTGTCCGAGCGGGCGGATCTGTCCCGCTCGCCGGCGATCGCTGCCTGCGGCGAGCGGCTGTCCGCGGCCAGCGGACTCACCATCGACGAGATCGATCACCTCGACCTGTACAGCTGTTTCCCAAGCGCGGTACAGATGGCGCGCGACGCGCTGGGCATCGCCGCGCACGATCCCCGGCCGCTGACTGTCACGGGCGGGCTGGCTTACCATGGCGGGCCCGGCAACAACTATTGCACTCACGCCATCGCCGAGATCATGGCCCGCATCCGCGCCGACCGAAGCGCCACCGGATTGGTCAGCGGCGTGGGCTGGTATATGAGCAAGCATTCGCTGGGGCTCTACGGCGGGCGACCGCCCGCCGGCGGTTGGCGGCCGATCGATACCGCCGGGCTGCAAGCTGAAATCGACGCCGGTCCCGTCGTGGACATTGTGGAGCAGGCGCAAGGCAAAGGCCGCATCGAGACCTACACCGTCATGCACGACCGCGCCGACCGGCCGATTCAGGGCATCGTCCTCGGCCGCCTGAGCGATGGCCGGCGCTTTGTCGCCAACACGCCCACCGATACCGACCTGCTCGATGCCATGACGAACGAGGAATTTCTCGATCGGACGGGCCGCGTGCGTAACGACGGCAAACGCAACCTGTTCACCCCGGACGGGTAACTGCGAGGAGAAGATCATAATGAGCGCTGCAACCGAAATCGAGTTCGACCAGGCCAGCGTCGCCGAGCGCATGCGCGATGTTCGCGAGGCCGCCCGCGTCGTGAGCGAAGGCTTTTCCCGGGAATACATGCGCGAATGCATCGATAACCACCGCTTCCCGCAGGAGGCCTGGGAGGCGCTGGGCGAATACGGGCTGCTCGGCATCACCATCCCCGAGGATCGGGGCGGCACGGGCGGCGGCCAGGTGGAACTGGTCGCGCTGATGGAAGCGCTGGCCGAGGCCGGGCTGGTGCTGCCCATGCTGCTTCTCACCGGCTTCGCGCGGGTGCCGATCATCCGCAATGGCACACCCGAGCAGTTCGAGCGTTTCGTCCGACCGACGATCAGCGGGGCCGAAAAACTGTGCTTCGCCATCACCGAGCCTGATGCCGGCACCAACAGCTTCGCGATGTCCTCGCTGGCGACGCGGGATGGCGACGGCTATCGGCTGACCGGGCGCAAGGTCTTTATTTCCGGCGCCGCGGACGCCGACCGCATGCTGGTCGTGGCCCGCACCCAGAAGGCCGGCGAGGTCGAGCGCCGCACCGAGGGTATGTCCCTGTTCGTGGTGGATACCGATGCGCCCGGCGTGGAGTTGCAGCCCCTGAACATTGACGTCGGTTGGCCGGAGCGACAGTACCTGGTTTTCTTCGACGACGTCGAGCTCGCCGCGGACCGCTTGATCGGCAACCCGGGACAGGGCCTGGCCGGCATGTTCGAGGCGCTGAACTCGGAACGCCTACTCGTGACCGCCATGTCCGTGGGCCTGGGCAACTACGCGCTAAAAAAGGCCGTGGCCTACGCCAACGAACGCAAACCTTTCGGCGTCCCCATCGGTCGCTACCAGGCCCTGCAGCACCGGCTGGCCGAGGCCAAGGCCGAACTGGAGGCGGCACGGCTGATGATGATCCAGGCCGCCGCGACGTTCGACGCCGGCGGCAATGCCGGCGCCCATGCCAACATGGCGAAATTGCTGGGCTCGCGCGCCGCGGTCAAGGCCGTCGAGGCCGCGTTGCAAACCCACGGCGGCTACGGCTTCGACAAGGACTACGACATAATCACGCTATGGCCCTCGGCCCGGCTGATGGAGATCGCGCCCATCAACAATGAAATGCTGCTCAACTACATCGGCGAACATGTCCTCGGCCTGCCCAAGTCCTACTGAGACGCGCGGCGTGATCGAACGCGACGGCTTCACGGCCCCGGACGGCCGGGAAATCGTGCTGTGGCGCTGGCCGCAATCGGACGGACGCCCCACCCTGCACTGGGCGCATGCGACAGGTTTCCATGGTCGGCTGTACCGGCCGCTGCTCGACGAGCTGGCGGGCGATTGCAACGTGCTGGCCTGGGACATGCGCGGCCACGGGGCCAGCGCCGAGGCCGCGGATATTGCGACGTTCCGTGGCTGGGAAACCTACTACCAGGACCTTACCGCCTGGTTGGAGCGCCTGGATGAGCCGATTTGGCTGGCCGGCCATTCCATCGGCGCCACCACCAGCATCATGGCCGCGGCCCGACGGCCGGACAAGGTGCTGGGGCTGATCCTGGCGGAGCCCGTGATCATGGATCGCTGGCAGGGCTGGCAGTTGTGGTTGGCCAAGCTGCTTCGCCAGTCGCACCGGTTCTCACTGGCCGCCGGCGCGGCACGCCGGCGCAGGGTGTTCGACTCGCATGCCGCGGCGCTTGCCAACTTTCGTGGCCGCGGTGGCTTCAAGACCTGGCCCGAGGCGTGGCTTGAAGCCTATGTCCAGCACGGCCTCGTGCAGCGTGGCGATCACGTTCGCTTGGCCTGTGCGCCCGAGTGGGAGAGCACCACCTTCGCCCATACCGAACACAACCCCTGGCCCGGCATCCGTCGGTTGCAGTGTCCGGTGATCGCACTGGCCGCGGAACGCGCTTCGACCTTCTCGCCAAGGGCGCGCCAGCGCCTGCGCGCCTTATTGCCCTGCGCCGAAGTGAACACCATCGCCGGAACGACCCATTTCCTGCCCGTGGAGCGACCCGACACGGTCCGCGATGCCGTACGGCAGGCTATGTTACCCAAGTGCCAGCGGAAGTGATGATCACCTGGGGGCTATGCACGCCGCGAGCCCTGTAAAAACCCAAATTGGTGGCCACACAAACTGCCACGCAAGGGTCAGGCATCTCGATGGCGCGCTGTAGTCAGGCATCCGGGCGGCCGGAGAGGCGGAAAGATGCTCCGAATTAGTGCCCCAATATCGGCTTAGCCTGCACTTTCAGGTTGGCACACGTCGCCCCTTGATACGTTCTGGTGGCAGCGAGCCAAGCACTATGCCGGTGAGCGTAGTCTGATCGACGTTATAGATGTGTGCGAACGAGCTGAGATACGGTCCTAAGGAGCCAGGATGATTCAGGACTTCTTGAACCTGCGGCCGCTCCGGGCCTTGGAAATCGATGACTTGGGCGATCATTACCGAGTGCTAGCAGATGGGCAGGCCGAGCCGCCCTGCTGCCCACAATGTCAACATGACGGCATGCAAGGGCACGGGCGCCAAACACAAAAATTCATCGACACACCGATGCATGGCAAGCGTGTCTTGATCGAGATCCAGCGGCGCCGCTATCGGTGCAAGCGCTGCGGGAAAACCACATTCAGTGGATTGCTCAATGTGGATTCGAAGCGTCAAGCGACCTCCCGCCTGATCGCTTACATCGAGCAACATTGCTTGCGCCGCACCTTCGCTGAGATTGCCCGCGATGTCGGCGTGGACGAGCGCACGATCCGCCACATCTTCGACGATTATGTCGAACGGCTCTCACGGGAAGTGAAATTCGAAACGCCCGAAGTGCTTGGAATCGACGAACTAAAGATCATCGGCCAGTACCGGGCGATGATCACTAACGTCACCGAACTCGCCCTGTTCGATATGCTGCCGACGCGCAAGAAGGCGGATCTGCTCGCGTATTTTCAGCAGCTCCCGGATAAACATCGGGTGCGGGTCGTCACGATGGATCTGTGGAATGTATATAGACAGGTGATTGATGCGCAGCTACCGGGTCGATTGATCGTTGCTGATCGCTGGCATGTCGTTCGGATGACAAACGATGCCGTGGAGAAGGTTCGCAAGCTCATCCGCAAGGGCTTGGATACACGGACTCGCCTCAAGCTAAAGGATGACCGTTTTCTGCTGTTGGCGCGTAAGCGGGATCTTGACGAAGCTCAATGTGAGCTTCTCGATCGCTGGTTTGCACAGTTCCCAGCATTGGGGGCGGCCTACGAGGCGAAAGAGACGTTCCATCGCCTATACGAGCATGATTGTCGCCGGGAAGCTGAAAGAGCGGCCCAGGCGTGGTTAAACGGCATACCTGAGTTGGTGGCGCCTCAGTTCAAAGAGACTGCTACCGCCCTTCGCAATTGGTGGGAACCGGTATTCAATTACTACGAGCATCCCATCTCGAATGGCTATACTGAGTCCATCAACCGCCTCGCGAAGGACATGAATCGAATGGGCCGAGGTTATAGCTTCGATGTGATCCGTGCCCGGTTGGTATACGACGAGAAGGCCCGCCGCCCGAACCGCAAGCCCCTACGACAACGCGCCCGGTCGACCCCTGCGCTACCGGATACCTCTGCGACCGATTACCTGACATTCACTCGTGCTGCTGCTTCCACGACGACAGAGAGCCGGACAATCGAGTACGGCCCCCATATTCCTACCCTCTGTGGGCTTCTGGAAGCAGGTTACTTCGAATAGACGTTCCGAGAACCCACATCCTCGGGACCTGCCGTGACTTGGCATAAACCACGGAAATCCACAAACGTGAGAACGAACGAGTTACAGCGCAGCTTACCCCAATCCACAGTAGATTCCGGATACCCAAAATAATCCGGGTTTCGATCCGGCTGGCGGGCGAGCATTGCGTTCATGGCATGCCGCGTGGCGTCGACATAGCAGCTGGTGGAATAGCGGCCGTTGAACACCGGTAGATCCTGCATTTGCCCGTCGGTGCGCGGCGACTGGTCGCGAAAACGGGCGAACGGCTTGCGAAAATCGACCATGCGGTAATCCGAGGCGCTACCCGCGCGCGACAGATCGACGTGCAGCAATTGCGGTTCGGATTCCAGCAGGATCGCGACCGCGCCGGCGCCCTGGGTGGGTTCGCCACTGCTGCCGCGTTCGTACTCGGCGATATCCGAACACACGACGATCGCCTTGCGCCCCGCCCCGTCCGTGGCGAGATAGCGCAGCGCCGCCTTCATGGCATACACGCCGCC
>MDSW01067710.1_pt1 | contig 12107 bp, 4 predicted proteins | sample 811171 | NCBI WGS metagenome assembly MDSW01 (sample SAMN05326641, study PRJNA326480) | marine metagenome | isolation source: seawater | place: Atlantic Ocean: North West | collected 2012
GAGGCGCGCCTCGACGCGGCGGCGCCGGCGCCGGCGGCGGAGGCGCCCGCGGCGTTCGGCGACGTCTCCGCCGCCGCCGAGCGCCGCCGCGCGAAGGCCCAGCGCGCGGAGCGCCGCCGCGCGGCCGCGGAGCGCGCGCGCGAGCGCGAGCTCGCGGAGATCGCGGAGGCGGCGGAGTCCAAACGCGTCGCCGCCGAGAAACTGCGCGCGACGCGCGCCGCCAAGGTGGCGTTCGGGAGGACCGCGAGAGGCGGCGACGCGGAGAAGCGGAAGCGGCGGAAGCCGAGCCGCCCGAAGAACACGGAGGTGAAGCCGTTCAACCTCTCCGTGGGCAACTCCAAACCGCCCCCCGCGGTCGAGCGGCGCGACCCGGACGTGTGGGCGTCGGACGACGGCGAGGGAGGCGAGGGGGGTGAAGGAGGCGGCGGCGGCTCCCCCGATTCTTCCATCCGCGCGACGCCGCGCCGGCGGCCGCTGGAGGAGACGCTCGCGGAGGCGGCGCGGAGTAAGGCTCGCGCCGATCGCCGCGACGCCGCGCGGTGGTCCGGCCGAGGCTCCGCGCACCGGGACTCGCTTATCGTCGCCGCGGCGTCCAGGGTCGCCGCGCCCGCGGTGGCCGCCGCGGAGGCGGCGCGGCGCGACGCGGAGGCGGCGGCGGCGGCGGCGGCGCGCGCGGCGGAGGCGGCGAAGACGGCGGAGGCGGCGATGCTGGCGGAGGCGAGGCGCCTGCGCGAGCGGAGGAAGGAGATGTTCGCGCCCGGGCGAGAACACCGCGCGGACTTCGTCCCCGCGCGCGCCTTCGCCGCGAGCGGCGCGGCGAGGGACGCGTCGCTCTTCGCGGACGAGGACGACGCCACGCCGCTCATGGCCTCCGCCGAAGGCGCCGACGCGTTCTTCGCGTTCCCCGAGACGCGTCGCGCCGAAGAAGAAGAAAACCGCGGAGACGCCGCGAGGCTCGACGCGCGAACGGCGGCGACCCGGGCGAGCGCGGGCGAGCCCGCGGGCGCGGACCCGGGGCCCACGGACGAACCCATCGCGAGCCCGAGCCCGGAGAAGCTTCGCGCGTCGGACGAGGAACGAGCGGAGCGAGCGGAGCGAGCGTCGCTTCGCCGAGACGGTTCCCCCGCCGACGCGGACGCGTCGGGCGCTCGGAGCGACCGTCGGAGCCCTCGGACGCTCGACGCGGCGCGGCGCGAGCGCCGCCGCGGCGACGGGCCGCCCTCGCCGCAGACGCCGCCCTCGCCCGTCTCCCCCGCGGACTCGAGGGAGCGCGGGGGGCTCGGCGAGTCTTCCGCGGCGCGGCAGGCGCTGTTGTTCCCGGACGCGGGCGAAGAGGAGGACGAGGGGCTCGACGGCGCCCCGGCGCTTCCCCCGGCCATCGCCGAGCCCCTCGGGGCGCCCCGAGGCGACGCCGGCGTCCGAAACGCCCCCAAACAGCCGCCGTCGAAGCTCGAGTCCGCGCGGAACGCCCGCGCCGCCGCGGCGCTGGAGGCGGCCGCGAAGGCGCGCGCCGCCAAGCTCGCGGGCGAGGCGGAGGCGGAGGCGGAGGTGGAGGCGGCGCGGTCGTCCCGCGACGACGCGGCGGCGGCGGCGGCGGCGGCGCGCGCGAAGGGCGAATCCGGCGTCGGCCGGTTCCACCTCCTCCGCGGATCCGAGCTCGCGTACGAGCCCCCCGCGCTCGTTCCCGAGGCGGACGACGGCGAGGAGGAGGGCGAGGACGCGGCTAGGGCGAGGCACGCGGCGTGGCTTTCGCGCGCGAGCGTCGGTTCGTCGGCGGCGTTCGGCGGCGGCGGCGGCGACGGAAGCTTCGACGAATCGGGGGGGGAGGACGGGGACCTTCGGGACGTGAGCCTCGACGTCACGCGCGACGCGGTCGAGGCGGTGGCGACGAAGATGCGCGAGTACTACGCGGAGAGGTCACACCCGGAGAAGCGCGCGGAAGCACTGCGCGCGGCGCGGGAGGGAGACGCGCGGGACGAAGGGCGGGATGATGAGGAGGATGACGCGTAGCGTCGCGCCGCTCGCGCGACTTTATTTTATTTTTAGAGACGCCTCGGATTTCGACGAAAATGACCGTTGAGAACGAAACGGCCAGCGCCTCTGCTTCCGGAACGACACGGGCTCTCGTCGGTTCCGAGACCGGGTCGGGCGCGGGGTGGTGGCGCGGGTCCGCGGCGCCCGGGCACGCACAAGCGATCGCGCACGCCGCCGCTGTACATACCGCGTCGCGCCAGTTCGCCCCGAGCCGCGCATCGTCGCGCGCGACCGCTTTCGAGATGCTCGCCGCGCTTTCGCCCCTGAGGGACCGCAGCAACGATGCCGCGAGTCGCACTCCCGTTGGCAAAGGATCGGCGTCGAAGCCGTCCCGGCTCGGTCTGACCCCCGCCGCGGCGACGCCCAAGTCTGCGCCGCCGCCGCGATCGCCGCTGGGCGCGGTGGACGTCAACTCCGCGTCTAAGGGCACGCCCACGGTCCGCGGGACGCCGATCAACGCGAAGGAGAACCCTCGCCTGGCCGCCAAGGCGGCGAAGCCGATGGTGTTCGACGACGCGGTGCTCATGTCCGCGGGAGGCAACCGCCTGCGAAAGATCAAGGACGAGAACGAGAACCTCCGGGACTTGAACGCGAAGCTCATCGAGAAGCTCCGCGCCGCTCGCCTCGGGACCAAGGAGGCCACGGACGCGGCGGCGCTCGAGGCGAGGGCGCGCGCGGCGGACGGCGAGCAGCTCCAGCGCGTGAGCGAGGAGAACGCCGCGCTCCGATCGCTCAACGACAAGATTCTCCTCCATCTCAAGACGGCGCGCGCCGCCGCGGAGGACGCGGGCGCGGCCGCCTCCCAGGCCTCCACGGAGCGCGACGCGGCCCTGGAGACCCTCTCCGAGGCGAACGTGGAGTCCTCGAGGCTCCGAGAGCTCAACGAGCGGTTCATCATGGAGCTCCGCGGTGCGCGCGAGGCCACCGCCAAAGCCACCGCGGCGGTGCACGCAGCCAACGTCAAGGCGGGAGACATCAACGACCAGATGGACGCCGCGAACGAACAGAACCAGCGCCTCCGCGAGCTCAACAGGCGGTTCGTGATGGAGCTCAAGCAGAGCCGCAAGTCGCAGAGCGACGCGGAGGCGAAGGCGAGCGCGGAGCAGCGCTCGGCGCGCGAGTTTGTCGGCCTCGCCAAGGCGGAAAACGCGCAGCTCAGGCGCCTCAACGAAGAACTCTCCGCGGAGCTCCAGGCGGCGACCAAGGCGACCGAGGCGGCTTCCCTGGCCGCCGAGGATAAAGCGCACGCGGGCGCGGAGATGGTCAGGCTCGCGAACGAGGAAAACGTCAAGCTCCGCGAGGTGAACGCGCAGGTCATCGCCGCGCTCAAGAACGCGCAGCGCGAGGCGAAGGAAGCCGCGGCGCAAATCGCGCTCGCCGAGGCCAAGGCCGCGCGCGTGACGACCGAGGACCAGGCGCTCAAGGAGCTCAACACCAAACTCGTGGGCGAGCTCCGGGCGGCGAGGACGAACGTCGAGAAGGCGCACGCCTCGAGCGAGGGGTCCGCGTTCGCCGCGGCGCAGGCGAGGGAGATGTTCGACGCCGTCGTCCGCGAGCGCGCGGGCCTCCTCGAGCTCAACGCCAAGGTCATGTCCGAGCTCAAGTCCGCGAAAAAGGCCAACGCCGGGATCGCCGAGCGCCTCGCGAAGAGCGAGGAGATGACGGAGGCGGTGCAGAACCTGAACGGGAAGTTCGTGAAGGAGCTGAAGAAGACGAAGGCGGCGGCGGAGGCGAACGCGGCGGCGGCGAAAGACGCCGCGTCCAAGTCGGAAGCCGCCGCGCGCGATCTCGGCGCCGCCGCCGCGCAGAACGCCAACCTCCTCCAGCTCAACAAGAGGCTCATCGAGGAGATGAAGGCCGCGCGCGAGACGTCCGCGGAGGCGGTGGCGCAGCGCGAGCGCCTGGAGTCGCTCAAGCTCAAGCTCGAGGGGAGCATCGAGAAGAAGTCGGCGGCGGCGGAGGCGCTGTCGAAATCCGTCGACGACAAGCAGCGCCTCCTCGAGGCGGCGTTCAGGAAGATCAGGGCCAAGGAGGAGGCGCTCCAGCGCGCGCTCAAGGCGCAAGCGCACGCCGCGGAGGAGGCCGAGGCGCAGCGCAGCGAAGCCGCGGCCGCTCGCGCGGCGTCCAAGGCGGACCGCGCGTCGCTCGCCGTCGCCGAGGAGGAGGCGAAGAACAAGTACGCCGCTGTGGAGAAGCAGCGTGCGGCGATGCAAGCCCGCCTCGACGACGTCTCCGCGACGCTCCGAGCGGAGCGCGCGGCGCTGGAGAAGGCGCAGGGCGAGGTCTCGAGCCTCGAGGGGCAGCTCAAGAAGGCCGCCGCGGAGCTTCGCGACAGCTGCGAGCAGCTCACGGCGGCGTCTCTCGCGCTCTCCGCCGCCGCCGCGGACAACGCCGAGAAGGACGCGGAGGTGACGAGTCTCAACGTCAAAATCGCCGGCCTCGAGGACGCGATGGCGGCCGAGGCGGAGAAGGCGTCCGCGGACCTCGCCCGCGCGGTCGAGGCCAGGGCGGCGGAGGCGGAGAAGAACGAGAGGCTGACCAAGGCGATGGCGGCGACGAAGATCGCCGCGCAGCATAAGCACGCGGCGCACAAGGCGGAGACGGCGGCGCTCCGCGAAGCCGCCGAGAAGGCCCAGGTCGAGAAGGCCGAGCTCGAGGCCCGGCGCCAGGAGGCGAAGCGCGAAGCGATCGACGCGAAGCGCGAGGCCGCGGCGGCGAAGAAGGACGCCGACCAGCTCGCGAAGCTCGCGAAAACCCTCAGGTCCGAGTCCGAGCACGCGGCGAAGCTCGCCGCCGCCGCGCGCCGAGAGACGGAGAAGGCCAAGGCGGCGTACATCAAGGCTGTGGAGAAGGCGGTACTCGCGCACAACGCGGCGCTTGACGCCTCCGACCGAAAGCTCACCGAGGCCATGGCCAAGGCCGCCTCCGCGGAGCACGCCGCCTCGGAATCGCGCCAGATCGCCGCCGAGCTCACCGCCGCCCTCGCGGACGCGAAGCGATGCCTCTCGAGCGCCAAAGCCGACGCGGCGACGAAGACGGCGGCGGAGAAGCAAGCCCACGCGAAGGAGATGGCGAAGATGCGCGAGACGTACGGCGCGAAGACCGCCGCGCTGGAGAAGGAGCTGACGGCGTTCGCGGCGAAGGACGCGGCGACGAAGGAGCTCGCGCGCTCGCTCAGGGCGGCGCACGCGAAGCAGATCGACGAGCTCGCGACGAAGCAATCCGCCGAGCTCGCCAAGGTGCGCGAGATGGCCAAGCGCGCGATGGAACAGTGCGAGCGCCGCGAGAGGGACGCCACGAACAGGGCGGAGAGGCTCCAGCAGGAACTCGTCGCCCTGAAGCAGGCGCTCAAGGAGGCGCAGGAGGCGTGCGCCGCCGCCGTCGGGGACACCCTCGGCGCGCTCCAGAGGCTCCGCGTCGCGAAGATGAGCATTCTCGCGGGCGTCTCCGCGCTCGCGTTCCTCAAGCTCAAGACCAACAAGTGACGACGCTCGAGCGGAGTCGGAGGCTAATTTTTTTTCGCCTCCGGGGGGCAGACGTTCGATACCGCCCGCGGCGGGATCGAGGGGAAGAGCGAGAGGTGGGTCGTTCGGTCGACGACGAGCGGCGTTCGAGGAGCCGCCGAGGCGCGCCGACCGAGGGCGAAGGCCCGGGGGTGGATTGTTTTCGTGGACGATGAAAGGAGTTTTCTATTTTCAAAAGGAGGTATTATATACCCTTACTCCTGAACCCTTGCTCCTCTCCCGGCGTCACCCTCCCTCCACGAGCCTCCTCCCCACGTTCGTGCACGCCACGATCCCGTCCGGCGTGGCGAGCGCGTCCACGGGTTGGTCGTGCGCCGCGGCGGGGACTGCGCCGGGGGCGAAAACCTGCGGCGCGAAGGCGAGGGCGAGCGTCGGCGGCGGGTTCGCGCCCGCGCGTCGGCACCCGCGCCGGTACCGCTGGAGGAACGCGTCGTAGAACCCTCCGCCTCGGCCGAGCCGCGCGCCGGAGGTCTCGAACGCGAGCCCGGGCATGAGCAGGACGTCGAGCGGGGGATCGAAGCCGGCGTCTTCGAGGTTTTCGCGCGGGGTGACGCCGTCGTCGAGGAACTCCTTCGGCTCGAGGATGCCCATCGTCTTGGGCTCGAGGTCCCGCGCCAAGGACCGGACGCGCAGGAAGCGCATGGACGGGGCGGCGTCGTCCCCCGCCCCCGGGGGGTCGACGATCGGGACGTACACCTCCGCGTGTCGCAGCGCGAGCGCGGCGTCGAGGAGCGGGGTGGTGTCCACCTCTCGGAGCTTGGCGCAGTGCACGTACAGGCCAAGGCGCACGGGGCGGGCGGCGGTGGCGGACGCCGCGGGGGCGCGGAACGCGGCGAGGGTCTCGACGACGGCGCGGCCGATGGCGGCGCTCTGCGACGCCATCTCCTCCTCGGACATCGCCCTGAGCGCCGCGCGAACCTCGGCGCGCGTCGCCTTCTTGCGCGCGCGGAGGGCGTCGTCCTCCTCGAGGCGCGTCGCCATCGTCGCCGACGCGACGCGACGATGCGCGCGAGGACGGGAGCGACGCGAGCGAGGCGGCGGCGCCGACCGCGTCGGGGAGAAGGACGACGCGCGCCCGGACGTCGACGCGACCCCGGCGGCGGCGCGAATCAGCCTCGCCGCGCGCAGCATGCGCGGGGACGACCGGAGCGGGCGCGCCGAGGTATGCGCTTTTGCGAGGGAAAACTGACGCGCGCGTCAGGTGAGCACTCGTCCGTCCGGCCCAGGACGACCGCGTTCGAGACTTCTTGACTTGGCGCGCGGCGCTGGACAGGGCACTCGCGCCGCTTCGTCCCGTCCTTTCCGCGCGCCCCGTCCGCGGTGGCCACTTCGGTGGCGCGCGCTGAGCGCCCGCGTCGCCGTCGCTCGAGCGCTCGCCCGATCGCGAGGGCCTCGTCGTCCGGAGCGGGCTGCGGGTCTCGAGCGGGAAGGGGGCTTCGAGGGGGGGGGGGAGGTCCCGGCGCGGGCCTCGGACGCCGCGATGGTGTATTCCAACGCGTTCACGGATGCCTTGGAGTTGGCGAGGTTGGGCGCGGTGCCGTACGCCTCCGCCGCGGGAGACTTCGCCGTGGTGAACGGGACGATCATGTTCAGCGAGTACCTCGAGGAGCACAACATCACCGTCCCGGGGCCTCCCCCCGCCCCTGACTACTACTCCATCAGGGCGGAGGACTCCGTGTGCTTCGTCGACCCCATGGTGCGCGGCTGTTGCCGGGTGTTACGGATGGTTTCGGCGGGTCCTGACTCGCGTTTTTTTTTCCCGCACCGCCCGCCGGTTCCCGACGGGGTGACCGACCCTCCCCGGACGTCTCCTCGCTCTGACGTCTCCGCCGTCGCTCCTCTTTTCCTCTCGCCCCTCTCCATCGTCACAGGTGACTTCCCAGGGCGCGGAGGCGGTGATGTTCATCTTCATCGCGGGCGTCATCCTGGGCGCGGTGCCGCAGTACCTGAAGCTCATCTTGCTCGCGGACGCCGAGGGGATCAGCATGTCGAGCCTCGCGCTGATGAACGTCTCCAACCTCACCGCGACGCTCAACATCTTCATCCTGCACTTCGAGCAGATCAAGCAGTGCGTCAGGGGCGCCGCCGGGTTCACGGCGGATAACTGCCAAGCCTCGCTCCTCACCTTCTACTACACCTTAGTCTACACGCTGCTGTGGTTCCCGCTGTACCCCCTCGCGGCGCACTTTTGCGGCGATCGAAAGACGGAGGTGTGCGGCCACGTCGCGAGCGGGCGAAGGCACGCCTGGAACGGTTTCTTCGCGCACCTCTTGCCGTGCTTCATCCTCGCCGCGCCCGTTCTGAGGATGGTGTTCGGCGGGACGTGTTTCGGGCTCGAGTCGTACGCGATGCTCCTGGGCGTGATGAACGCGGTGTTGGAGGCGACGCGGTACCTGCCGCAGGTGTACGCCAGTTTTTACGGGGAGGGGTCGGGGGCGCTGTCGTATCTGAGGCTGATGCTCTCCGTCGGCGGGGGCGTGGGGGCGACGGTGCAGAAGGCGATCATGCACGAGGACATCTCGACCTGGTTCCCGCCGCTCGTCGGGCACGGGCTGGAGATCATCATCATCGTCATCAACCTGTACCACGACCTGAGCGGGACGAGGGGGGAGGAGGGGGAGGGGGGGGACGCCGAGGGAGACCGGAGCGACGTCGAGGAGGGCGCGCCGCTCTTAGGCGGCCGGGCGGAGAAGGGGGAGGCGCGGGGGCGCGCGGGCGGAGGGGGCGGCGGGAGCGACTCGGAGGCGTCGGATTGGCTCGACGAGATGCCCCGAGACGCGGGGTTCGTCGAACAGAGCGAGTACGTCTGCGACCAGATGTGCACCAACCCAAAGTTCCTCAACGCGCTGCTCAAGTACATGTGACGCGAAGGTGGGTGTACGACGCGCGAACGACACGAAGGTCGGCTTCGGGAAGGTGGGTGGGGGAGGGGAGTGGGGGGGCATTTTTATCTAGCCATACCAGTAGATTCGCGACGAGGAAGACGGACGCGTCGACGCGCGCGCGCGCTCCGCGGAGACCGACCCTCTCTCCGTTTTCACGGGCGCGCGCGCTTCGCTCCGCGGGACCCCCCTTCGTTCTCGTCGGCACCCCGTTCGGCGTCGCCCCGCCGGTCCCGGCGGCGCGCTTCGACGTCTCTTCGTTTCCTCTCTCTCCGCTTCGCGAACCCCCACCGCCACGCTCGCCTGATGATCCCCGGTCGCTTCTTCCAGAAGGACGCGCCCCCCGGGTTGGACCCCTTCTTCTCCCCCTGGACGTGCGCGACGACGCGGCGGTTGACGCCTCGCGGGTCCGGCTCCAACAGAACCCCGCCGTGCTGCCAGTTCTCCTCGAGGATCACCTCGCACCTGGGGAAGGCGCGCTCGAACCGGCGCTTGGTTTCCCTCGCCCCGACGATCTCGTCCAGGCCGGATAACACGACGACGTCGTCTTCCCGCAGCGGCCCGCGCTCCCAGGACTCGTGCGGGAAGAGCAGCCGCTTCATGAGCTGCTGATTCCCGGCGTCGCCCTTCAGGAACCACGAGGCCAGGATGAGGTTCCCCGTCGACATCGGCTCGTGCGGGTCCTCCGCGCGGTCGGCGAGGTGCGCGAGCATGTCCCGCCAGCTCGTGAGGTGGTCGTCGAACCCGTACCGCAGGTAACTCCCGAAGCTCGGGAGAAAACACACGGGGTCGAGGTACGCGCGACGCCGCGTCGACCGCGGGTAGTGCCGCCGGAACCCGGTCAACACCACCGTCCCGTACGAGTGCGCGATGACGTCGCACACCGACCGTTTTCCCGCGCGCACGACGTCCTCCTGACGAACGACGACGCCCGTGCCCTCGAAGTCGCGCGCGTACGCGTCCTCCGCCGCGCGGCGCGTCGCGCGCTCCAGAAACGCGCTCATCTCCGAAGGCGACGGGTACCTGTGCGACCGGTCGCGGCCGTACGATATGTTCGGCCACTCCGGCGCAAGAACCGGCCGGTCGCGGGGGAGCGCGCCGACGTACTCCGCGTACGGCGCGATGCCGATGCCGATGCCGTGGAGAAACAGCAGGGGGTTGTACCGATCGGGGGATACCGCGCGGGGCGGAGGAGACTCGGCCCGACCGTCGCCGCGCGCGCCCGGAGGAGGGAGGGGCTCGGGCGGGCGGACCCAGAGCACGATGTCCGTGGCCTCGTCCCTGCGGCGCTCGAACCCGGCGCGAACCAGCGACCGAGCGGCGTGCGCCTTGAACGCGTAGATCAGAGCGCGGAAGACGACGGGTTTGTAATAGGGCACCATGTCGAACCGATTCGGGCGTATGAAGTCCACCGAGGGGGGTTCGAGGTCGCTCTCCACCCCGCCGGAGCTCGCGCCGCCGCCCGTGACGAGGAAGTCGCGCACCGCGGAAAAAACCGAGGAGGCGTCACTCGCCAACCTCTCCCGAGGCGTCTCTCCCGAGAAGGTTTTGGCTTTGTCGGTCCTGGGTTCGGGCTCGGTCGCGGCGCCGCCGCCATCTCCCGACGAATTCGACGCGCGCTTGAACTCGAGGCCGTGCGCGGACTCGAGCGCGGCGAGGAGGGCCTCGGCCTTGCGCGTCACCTCGGGGGGGTACTCGCCCCCCGGGAACTCCTCGCGCTCGCGCGCGGAGAGGTAGAAGCACAGCATGCGCTTCGCGCCGTCGCGGGGGATGGTCTCGATGGGCGCGGCGTTGAAGGCATCCTGGAACAGACGCCGGGGGTTGGGCTCGTGCTTGAGCTCGCGCGAGAACCACCGGAAGTGGCCGTCGTAGTCGAACCCCTCCTCCATGCTCCGCCTGTCGATCGAGCGGGCGAGGGCGGCGGGTCCAGGGCGGTGGGGGGGGGAAGGGGAGAGGGGGGTGAGCGACGGCGGCGGAAGAGGACGCGAGGGGTGGGGGAGGGAGGGCGCGGAGGGCGGGGCCCCGGGATGGAGCGGAGCCCTCGCGGGTGCCGAAAGGGCGCGACGGTGGCGCGCACCTCGGCGCGCGCTCCATCTCGCGCACGCGATACTGGTGCGCGGCGAAGCTGCATCCCTCCGCCACCGCGTACGCGCCGAGCGCGTGGCGCGCGCGGAGCATCGAGCGCCACTTCATCGCGCCGCGCCCCGCCGAGTGCCGTCTCGGGGGCCGATCGGAGAAGGGCCGCTGAGTCAGACGGACGATCTCCGCCGGCTCCGGCGCAGAGATCTCGCGCGCGGCGCGACACTCCGCCTGCGCGGCAAAGAATTCGCCGGGCCGGCGGCAATTCGCCACCTGACGCGTTTCGCGTCATCGCCCGGGCGAGGACCGATCTCGCGCCTTCTTCCTCCGCGACCCCCGCACTCCTTGGGGCGCTTCCGCACGCGCGAGCTCCCCGGGGACTTCTCTCCTCCGCTCCCTCGCGCGATGCTCAAGGCGTGGGTCGCGCCCTCGGCGCCGCTCACCGCCTCGGACGCCGCGCGCATCGTTCGCTCGTTCGGCGTCCCGTGCGCGTCCGACGCGGACGTCGTCTGGCACTCGCAACCGGCGCCGTTTCGCGGCGGCCGCGCGCGGCTCCTCGTGCTGACGCGCACGACGATGGTGTACTGCCGCGCCCTGGACACGCTCCAGGCGGTGTACCACGCCTTCGACGGCAAGTCCTGGGACCTCGACTGGCTCGCCCCCGCGTCGGACCTCGCGTTCGTGTGCGACGACGAGGACGATGCCTCGTCGGACGAGGCGGGCCCCGCGCCCCCCTCCGGCGCCCTCGCCTCCGCCGGCGCCCTCCTCGCGGACGTCTTCCGCCGCGAGCGCGACGTCGCGCTGCTCACCCTCCACGTCCGCCCGCGCGACGCGTGGCTCGGCGACGCGAAGGCCACGCGCATGCGCGCGGTCGCGGTCAAGCGCGCGCAAGCCGCCGAGGCGCGCTCGGCGCTCCTGCGCTGCATGGACGCGCACGGCCGCGTCCCGACGCTCGCCTGGAGCGAGCGCCCGAGCAAAACCGTCGCCGTCGTCTACCTCCGCCGCGCCGCCGACTCCTTCGCCGCCCTCCTCTCGATGCTCGAGCGCATCTGCCGCGACCACGGCCTCGAACCCGTCACCGAAGTGGTCACCGAGACTGCCGCGTCGAGCGGCGGCCTCCCCCTGACCCACCACCGCCTGCGCGCGGAAACCCCCCGGGGCGCGAAAACCTCCCACGCCATCTCCGCCGCCGTCGGAAGGCACCCCCGCAAGGGCGAGATGCTCGTGCTGGAGTACCGCAGGAAAGAGGCGGAGCAGGCGGCGTACGACGGGCTCAAAATCATCGGCACGGTCGTCGCCGTCGCCGCGCTCACGGGGCTCGTCGTCGTCGCGAGCTCAAACATCGCCACCGCCGCGTCCGAGGCCGCGGGCGCCGCGGGAGGGTACGTCGCCAGGAGGAGGCGAAGAAGAGGGCGAGACGAAGAAACGCACGACGCCGCGGCGGACGCGTCAGACTCGGACTCGGGACCCGCGTCGTCCTCGTCGTCCGGATCCGAAACGCGCCGCCGAAGAGAAAGAGAAAGAGAAAGAGAAAGAGAAAGAGAAAGAGAAAGAGAAAGAGAAAGAGAAAGAGAAAGAGAAAGAGAAA
>MDSW01116438.1_pt1 | contig 12107 bp, 13 predicted proteins | sample 811171 | NCBI WGS metagenome assembly MDSW01 (sample SAMN05326641, study PRJNA326480) | marine metagenome | isolation source: seawater | place: Atlantic Ocean: North West | collected 2012
TATTATTCGATTTCAAGAAAGACAATACAGCTGCAATAACTGTAATTACTAGTGAGAGGACACAAAGCAGAGTCGTTTTTAGTTGGGAAATAAATGAAAATGGCTACTTAGTATTAGATGAAATATATGATCAATCTGAGGTTAGATTAGGAGATACTGTATACTGGAGCTTTAGTGATGATAAATTGATTCCTTACAATTCTAAAGCAAAAGTAAATGAAGGAATATTATTAATAAAGGTAGAATAAAGATTAATTTTTTTAAATTTCAAGACTTAATTGGAATATAATAAAATGAAAAATAAAATTTTGATACTTGCATTTTTACTGATGTCTTCATCTTGTAGTATCTTTAAAAATTCGCAAACTATATCAGAAAAAGACACTAAAGAAGCAAATGATGAATTTGCATCAGTTAATATATACCAGAGATTTTTAGGAGACTATATTTTAGAGATTATGGATATTCCTAAAATGTATATTCCTGCAGGAGGTGATGGTTCATTTACAATGAAAGTTACAATGGATGGTGACATTTTGAAATCTGAATATACAGGAGACTCAATAGGAGCGGCGAGTTGGGCAATTATAAAAAGCACTGAAGTTGAAGATGATATACTCTTCGTTGAGATTCATGTTCCTGATTATGGTGTGACAGGATATTGGGAACTTTATGTTGAAGGTAATGAGGTAACAGGATATGCTTTTGATATGTTTGAAGTTGTTGGAACAATTTCTAGACAATTATGAAAAGGATAATAGTATTATTTACTGTGTTTAGTTTTACTTTTTCCTCATGTACATCTTTAAGGATAAAAAAATCAATTGAAGGTTTTATTTCATCAACTGAAGCTAAACCTTCTCAAAATAATTACGAAGGCAACTATAACTTATCTATTTCATTTAGTGAACCATATGGTGATATTGATGTATCATTACAAATATTTTATAAAGACTTAAAACTTTCATCAACAATATCATATTTCAACGGAGTGGAGGATATTCCAGTAATAGTAAATTCCACCGAATTATTTGAAGGTGCAATTTTTATTAATTTAGTTGATCCTGAAGCAGGTAATGTTGAAATGGAGGTTTATTTTGATGATGAAAATTCTATTTCAGGTTTTTATGCAGGGCAATTTAAATTTAAAGGTGAACGTATTAAATAAAATAAAAGGAATTTCTATTCTAGTTTTTAGCATGCTAATTTTATCTTGCTCTTCTACTAAATCTATCACCTATTCTATTGAGAATGATCCAAATGCTCTATATTATGGAGTATACGAATTTGACGTTGAAATTCCAACGGTTCGATTTCCTTTTGAAGCTTCTTTAACAATTGGAACATCAAAAAGAGGGAACATTACCTCAAGAATTATTTGGACTTTTCAAGGACAAAGTTTTTACAACTCAATGGTAAGAAACTTAATTATTTCTAATGGACGAATAAGTTTTAATAGTTTAAGTTCAGATGGTGTTAGTTCAGATGTTCTATTTTATTTTACAGGAGAAAATAAAATAGAAGGATATGCTACCTCTATAGAGGATCCAGTTCTTGGCGTACCTAGCGGAACGGTTTTTAAGTTAAAAGGATTAAAAGTTGAATAACTATTGGGATATCTCGTACTCAAATTCCCATAAAGGATTATCTAGTTTATTAATAATGTAATTTAGTGTAAGCTCTTCGCCAGATAATATGTCTTTATCTGTAATAATTCTTATGTGCTTTATCTTACCAATTGATTCATGAGACTCTGAAACAATTGCTTTACAATTTGGCATTTCATGATGATTAATAAATGCTCCTAATGGGAGTCTAATATAATTATCAGGAAATCTATTATCATAAACATGTGAAATCCCAAGATCAGTTTCTGAAGATAGATCTTTAGTTGCAAATACACCTAAACCTTCAATTTTACTCTCTTTAATAGTAATTGAATCAGGTAATGGCCTCCATTCTTTCCTCTCTTTCATATCTTCAATTTATGAATAATTATTTATTTGATTCACAGACTAGCTTTTTTCAATCGCAATCAATCTCGTATTCATTCCAAGATTTGTTGGGTGAAATATTTGGAAAATAGTAGCATTTTTTTGTTCCATCAGGAAAATTTACATATTTATAAAAAGCTGATGGCACATGAGCTCCAGTATTAAGTGTAATATGATTAGAATCAAACTCTAAATATATTTCAACCCCTATATCTCCTAAATCATCTGCCCATTCTCTGACTTGCTCTTCAAGCTCAACCCATGCTCCTCTATTAAGATCATCATATTGCAGTGCAACATTTAAATAAGTAAATGTTGAGTATAAATTCTCATAAGAATCATTGAATGATCCTGCTGGAGCCATATGCCCTCTGTCCCATCTATTCGAATAGTAATCATTATCATCTGATGTATAAATAGAATCAACAGTATAAAATTTCATTCCATCTCTATCTGCATTTTTGACAATATCTTTAACAGTGTATTTAACCCAATTTGGTTGTTCAAAAATTTCATTATATGAAATCTCAAAAATATTTGTAGAAACTAGAATTGAATCTATTTTATTCCTATCTAATTGCTTAGATATTTCTAGTTGATTAACCTGATCTGCCTCAATGGATGCCCTTTCATGAGATTTATTTTCATCTTTCTGACATGAGCCAATGATAATCAAAAAAAATAAGAAATACTTTTGCATCATTATTTCTTTAATTTTCTCATTAATCCCTCTTGAGCAACTGAAGCAATCATAGTACCATCTTCTTTAAATATACTTCCCCTGGCAAACCCTCTTGAATTTGAAGCACTTGGACTTTTCATATCATATAAAAGCCAATCATTTATAGAAAAATCCCTGTGAAACCATAAAGCATGATCAAGGCTTGCATAATAAGCTTTGGTCTTTGCAATCTCCTTTCTGTGAGGGAGAGATGCAGTAGCAAGAAGTTGATAATCACTAACAAATGCTAATAATTGATGGTGAAATTGTAATGGCATATCTATCTTATCTTTTAGCCTAAACCAACAATGATTAATTGGTAGTGCGTTTTCTTTTCTTAAAAAAATGTTTGTTCCTACAGGTTTAAAATCAAACACTTTAGGATGAGCAGCTAAAAATATATGATACCTGTCAGCAAGTTCCTCCTTATACTTTTCAGCTTGTTCAAAATCTGTCAAAAGTAAATCTGGGCTTAAAACATTTGGCATTTGAGTTTGATGATCAAAACCTTCCTCACCTTTTTGAAAAGATGCAGCCATATTGAAAATTGCCCTACCTTTTTGGAAAGCTACAACTCTTCGTGTTGTAAAACTTCCGCCATTTCTAATATTATCAACTTCATAAATTACAGGTTCATTCAAATCACCAGGTAAAATAAAATATCCATGCATTGAATGAGCTATTCTATCGTCAGGAACAGTTTGATATGCTGCATGTAATGACTGACTTAAAACTTGCCCTCCAAATATTCTACCCCAGACTGTTTCATAATTTTTACCCTCAAATTTATTGTCTTCAATTTGATTGAGTGTAACTATTGAAATTAATTCATTTATATCCATAAAATTTATCAAAACTTTTGTAAACCCTTCAAAAATAAAGGCTTTATAGGACAAAGTTAGTAAAGATTCATTATCTTAGCGAACCTAAAACATAAATTAATTTATTAAAATGAGAAATATTTTTGCTAGCATATTCACTGCTATTTCATTTTTAGCATTGAATTCACAACAAATTGAATTTGTTGAATATGACCTGGATAATGGACTTCACGTTATTCTTCACCAAGATAATACTGCACCGGTAATTACTACTGCGGTTTCATATCATGTGGGTTCTAAAGACGAAGAAGAGGGTAGAACTGGATTTGCTCATTTTTTTGAGCACCTACTTTTTGAGGGTACAAAAAATATTGAGGGGGGTCAATGGTTTAAAATTGTTGAAGCCAACGGTGGATCAAATAATGCATATACATCAGATGACCAAACTTATTATTACGAAGTTTTCCCCTCAAATAAATTAGAGTTAAGTCTATGGATGGAATCAGAGAGAATGTTACATCCAGTGATAAGACAGGAGGATAGAATTACATTACAAGAAGGTGTTGTAAAAGAGGAAAAAAACTTCAGGCTAAGGAATGCTCCATATGGAGCTCTTCTATATGCTGTAAGAAGTAATCTTTATAGAAAGCATCCATATGGGAGATTAACAATTGGATTAGATAAAGATCTTGAAGCAGCAGATATTAATGATTTTAAGAAATTTAATCAATTATACCATAAACCAAATAATGCTACATTAGTTGTTGCAGGTGATATTGATATTGAGGAAGCAAAAATGTTGATTAAAAAGTATTTTAATGACATCCCTAGTTCTGAACTTATTAAGAAAAAATTCCCAAAAGAAGATCCAATAACTGAGACAATTGAGGCAACTTGGTATGACGCTAATGTTCAAGTCCCAGCACTATTAATTGGTTATATAACACCTAAAATGTCTACCAGAGAATCTAGAGTTCTTAATTTACTATCAACTTACTTAAGTGACGGTAAGAGCTCTGTACTTTACAAGAAGATGATAGATGAAAAGAAAATGGCTCTAGCAGTTCAAACTATTAATCTTGCACAAGAAGACTATGGTACATATCTAATGTTAGCCGTGCCACTTGGTGACTTTACACTTGATGATTTATTATCCGAGATAGATGAAGAGATTGATAAAGTTCAGAAAGATTTAATCTCAGACAGAGATTATGAAAAACTACAAAATATTCTCGAGTCTCAATTTGTTAGTAGAAATGCTTCAGTAGAGGGAATTGCAAATTCACTCTCTGACTACCACACATTTTACGGAGATACAAATCTAATAAATACTGAAATTGAAATTTATCAGAGTGTAACCAAAGAAGAGATAAGAGAAGTTGCAAAGAAATATTTAATGCCAAATCAAAGGGTAGTTTTAGATTACTTGCCTGGGGATGATAACAATAAAACAATAATTGAATAATGAAAAATATATTTAAAACTATGCTAAAAATTGGCATCTTAAAAAAAGCAATAATTGCATTAGTATTACTATCAAGTACACTAAATGGTCAACTAGATAGATCGGTAATGCCTGAGTCTGGACCTGCTCCAGAGATATTTTTTGGAAAACCTAATACTTTTAAATTAGATAATGGTCTAACAATAATGGTAGTAGAAAATTCTAAACTACCAAGAGCTTCAGCTTCACTGTCGTTTGATAACCCACTAATTTTTGAAGGAGAAGTTGCTGGAGTAAGTTCAATTTTAGGAGAAATGATTGGAAATGGAACTCAGTCAATTTCAAAAGAAAAATTTCTAGAAGAAGTTGATTTCATGGGTGCTTCAATGAGTGTGTCTGGATCTGGTGCATTCGCCAGCTCCCTTTCAAGATATTTCCCTAGGGTATTAGAATTAATGGCAGATGCTGTTTTGAATCCTCTTTTAACGCAAGAGGAATTTGATAGTCAGAAAAATTTAATTAAAGAGAGTCTAAAAACCTCAGACAAAGATGTTGCAACTGCTGCAAACAGAGTTCAAGATTTCATTACATATGGTGCAAGCCACCCAAATGGTGAGTTTGTTTCACAAGAGACTCTGGATAAATCTGAATTACAGAATGCAATTGATTTTTACAATAATTATGCAAGTCCTAATAATGCATATTTGGTAATATTAGGAGATGTAAATTTTGAGGAAATTAAAGAAAACGTAACTAGATTGTTTGGTAGTTGGGAGTCAAAAGAAGTTTTATCAAAATCTTTCCCTGAGCCAACAAACCCAGAGGATACTGAAATAATTTTTGTTGATATGCCGAATGGCGTTCAATCAGTTGTATCAGTTATTAATACAATTGATTTTAATAAAAAAGAGCCTGATTACTTCGCAGCATTAGTTGCCAATAGAATACTTGGTGGAGGAGGTGCTGGAAGATTATTTAATAATCTGAGAGAGGATAAAGGTTGGACATATGGATCTTATTCAGGAATATCTGAAAGTTATAAAACAAAAGGATATTTTATTGCTCAAGCACAAGTTAGAAACGAAGTCGCCGATAGTGCTACTGTTGAACTACTTAAAGAGGTAGATAAAATGAGAAATATATTAGTATCTGATGATGAGTTGTCCTCAGCCAAAGCAAAGTACACAGGAAATTTTGTTATGTCGCTTGAAGATCCTTCAACAATTGCTGGTTTTGCAAGAAATATAATTACTCAGGATTTACCTGAAGATTATTATAACAGTTTTCTTGAGAAAATTAATTCTGTAACAAAAGAAGATGTAAGGAATGCTGCAGAGAAATATTTTCTTACAAATAAAACAAGAGTATTTGTTACTGGAAAAGGAAGTGAAATAATAGATGCTTTAGAAGGGCTTGAGTATAATGGAAAAGAACTTACAATTAGATACTTCGACAAGTATGCTAATGAAATTGAAAAGCCTAACTATAGTATAGATTCAAATATTACAATAGAGGATGTAATTAATAATTATATTAATGCCATAGGTGGCAAGGAGAAACTCAGTGAGATAACTTCCATAGAAATGAGAGCTACTACTAATATTCAAGGTACAGTACTTGAAATGTATAGTGTTAAAAATAATCAGAATCAATCTATGATGGAAATGTCAGCAATGGGAATGACAGTAGTAAAAAATGTATTTAACAAGTATCAAGGGTATAATGAGGTAAATGGTCAAAAAATTCCATTATCTGAAGTTGAACTTGAACAAGCTATAATAAATTCAGCTTTATTCTCAGAGCTAAATTATGATTTTTCTTTAGTTGAACTAATTGGTACATCTGTAGTTAACGACGAAGAGGTATATGAAGTAAAAATTACTGATAATAAAACTGCCTTTTATTCAGTAGAGACTGGATTAAAACTAAAAGAAGTTGAGTCTCAAGAAGTAGAGGGAAATCTTGTAGTAGGTGAAACATATTATAAAAATTACGAAGAGGTCGATGGTATTCTTTTTGCAAAAGAAATAAATCAAGTTAGTCAAGCAATTCCTATACCTGGTGGAATAACTTTCAAAGTTGATTCTATTAATTTAAATGTTGAAACAGACGAATCTGATTTTAACTAAATAATCTTATTTAAATTAAGGCATCCGTTTGGGTGCCTTTTTTTTTGTCACTAAATAGACTCCCATTAGAATAATTAATGTCCCAATAAATTGAATTGGTTGAAATACTTCTCCATCTAACAACCCCCAAAAAATTGCTATAATCGGCATCAAATAAGTTGTTGAAACTGAGAATACTGGTGTTGAAATAGCTAGTAATTTTATATAAAGAACTTTTGCTATCGCAGTTCCAAACAATGCAAGTATTATTATATAAATAAGTGACTCAATTATTAATGGATCAGATATGAAATCTGAAAAAGGAAAGTCTGAAAAAAAAAGAATGATAAAAGCTGGAATAAACATGTATAGAAAGCTCATGAATACAATTCCAAGAGCGGGAATATTTGGCAATTTATATTTAAGCACATTAGCATTTACAGCATAACAAAATGCTGCAATTATTACGAACATCACATAAAGCAAACTGAAAGAAGATTCTAATAACTCATTATTTATTAATACAATTATACCTAGGAATCCAATTATTACTCCTAGAACTTGTTTTCTTAATAATTCTTCACCAAAAATAATAACACTAATTAAAAGTGTAAAAAGAGGAGTTAAAGAAACTATCACAGCTGTAACTGAACTAGATATTTGAGTTTCTGCAAAGGCAAATAAATATGCGGGCAGGAATGAGCCAACAAATGCAGAAAACATCACCCATTTTAGTTTTTCTTTCGGAATTTTTTTAATTTTTTGATATCCAATTGGAGCAATTAATATTGTTGTTACTATTACTCTGAGAGATCCTAATTGAATTGGAGTTAATCCTGTTAATCCTTTTTTAATTAAAATATAAGAGCTCCCCCATATTATGGATAATATAATTAGCGTCCCCCATTTTCTTATTCCTAAATTCAATTATCTAATTACTTGTTGGTAAGATTAACTTTACTTGTTTTATTCTTTTTTTATCAACTATCTCAATAATAAACTTATAATTATCATGTTTAATTATTTGTCCCACTCTTGGAATTTTCTTGATTTTTTCAATTAAAAAACCTCCTAAAGTTTCTATTTCTGTTGATATTTCATCAAATGAAGAACTATCTTTTAAGTTTATTGATCTGTAGAAGTCTTGTAAATTAATCTTTGAATCAAATATGTATGTTTTATCATCTAATTTTGAGAACAAATTATCCTCTTCATCAAATTCTCCACTGATATCTCCAAAAATTTCTTCAATAACATCTTCAAGGGTAATTATTCCAGAAGTCCCTCCATACTCATCTACAACTATAGCCATATGTATTTTCTTAGTCTTAAATTCTGTCAAGAGGTCATCTAATTTTTTATTCTCAGGAATATAAAGAGGTTTTCTTAATAGACCTTGCCAATCAAAATCAGTTTTATCAAGATGAGGTAATAAATCTTTTGCATATAAAACTCCTTTTATTGTGTCTAAATTATCTTCATAAACTGGGACTCTAGAGAAGCCTTTTGAAATAAGTTTATCAATTATCTCAGTATGCTTATTGTTTGAGTCCAGTGCAAAAACATCTACTCTTGGACACATAATTTGTCTTGTCTCAACATTGCCAAAATTTACAATTCCCTTTAAGATTTTTTTTTCTTCTTTACTTGTTTCATTAGAGTCAGTAAGATCAAGGGCCTTAGATAATTTATCGACTGAAAGTTGTTCATTATCTTTTATCAAGTTAGATTCTAGATAATTCATTGACTTACTCAAAGGTTGATTAAAAAGAGATAGTATATATCTATCTAAAAAATATATAGGAATGACCATTATTTTTGAAAAAACTAAAGGATTTCTATTTGCATAGATTTTTGGTAGAATATCTCCGATAAACAATATCAACATTCCAATTATTCCAACTTCAATTACAGTCTCAATTATTGGATTATTGATTGAGCTTAAATAAGGATTATCTATAGAGGCAAATAAAATAACAATTGCAATATTTATAAAGTTATTTGAAATTAAAATTGTTGCAAGCAGCCTTTTTGGTTTTTCTAAAAGAGACTCAATTTTTTTAATTAGATTATTACTATTATCCTCAGGAATAATTGATTTATCTAGTGAAAAAAAGGCAACTTCACAGCCAGATGTTAATGCTGAGAGGATTAGAAAAATTAGAATTAAAGTAATTTTAACTATCACAGATTAATTATACAATTTATGAATTTGATTTTAATAGACTTAGAATGGTAAGTCATCTTCTGCTTGATCAGACTCACTATTAGATACTGGAGGTGTGTTTTCCTCCATATTATTTACAGAATCTTTCTTTGTTGATAGAAATGTAAATTCATCAACATTTATCTCTGTAGTATATCTATCAGCTCCATCATCACCTTGCCATTTTCTAGTCCTTAGTTTACCTTCAACATATACTTTATCGCCTTTTGATAAATATTTTTCACAAACCTCGGCAGCTTTATTTCTAACTACAATGTTATGCCAGTCAGTATTTGTCACTTTTTCATTAGTTGTTTTATTTGTATAAGACTCATTAGTTGCTAAAGGAAATCTTGCAATACAACCGCCATTATCAAAATGTATGATCTTTACATCATCTCCAAGATGACCAATTAACATTACTTTGTTTAATGTTCCACTCATTATTTAAATAATTATAATTAAATATACAAAATTCAACTTCCTAGATTAAGTACTTATTAATAAAATTTGAAATGGGGACTGGAAAAGTAAAATCGTTTAAATTAGATATATCAAGTCCATCATTGATGATATTATTTAAATTAATTAAGTAAAATGAGATGAATAAATTCTGATGTGTTAGAAAATGTTTAGATCTTACAATTTTATGTTTATTATTACTAATTTTCAGATTATTATTAATCAAGTATTCTAAAAAATCATCATTTGATGTAATATCATCAACCAATACATCTTTTTCAATTAATGGGAACTGATATAGTTTATACCAAATATCTTTTTTAGTCCTCTTGTTTATTAAAGTTTTACCGACACTGTCTTTAAAAACCAAATAATATAAGTAACGATTTCTTATTTTTTTCTTTTGTGATTTAGATGGTAATAAGTCCACTTCATTTTTTTTAAATGCTCGACATTTTGAATTAAAAATACATACTTGACAATCTGGAAACGGAGTACATGATAATGCCCCAAATTCCATCAAGGCTTGATTAAAATCGCCTGGTGTTTTAGTTTTTTGTATTAATTGTTTTGTAAATTCCTTTATTTTTTTCTTTCCCTCAGTTGAATCAACCGGAGTTTTAACTCCATAAAATCTTGAAATAAACCTCAGGACATTTCCATCAACAACTGGATTATATCTGTTAAAACAAATTGATGAAATAGCAGAAGCAGTATAATCGCCTATTCCTTTAAGCTTTATTAGTTCATAGTATGTTGTTGGAAATTTACCGTCTAAATAGTTAACTATAAACTTTGAGGTTTGATGAAGATTAATAGCTCTATTATAGTAACCTAAGCCTTCCCATGATTTCAAAACTAGATCTTCATCTGAGTTTGCTAGATCATAAATGGTTGGAAATTTATCAATAAAGTCATTAAAATATTTTTCACCTTGGGCTACTCTTGTTTGTTGAAGAATTATCTCTGATACCCACACTTTATATGGGTCATTATTTTTTCTCCATGGTAAATCTCTTTTATTAAAATTGTACCATTTTAAAAGCTCAATTTCTAAAGGCATATATATAGTAATTATATAGAAGTTAGACACTAATTTAAAATTTAAATTTATATATTTGCTAGCCTTAAAAGCTAATTAATAATCAAATAACAGAAAATGACAAAGGCAGATATTGTTAAAAATATTTCAGATCAAACAGGAGTTGATAAAACTGATGTTCAAATGATCGCAGAAAAATTTATGGATGAGATAAAAAACTCACTCCAGAAAAATAATAACGTTTACTTGAGAGGTTTCGGAAGTTTTATTGTTAAGACTAGAGCGGAAAAAACAGGTAGAAATATTTCAAAAAATACAGCTGTAATTATTCCAGCTCATAATATACCATCTTTTAAACCCTCAAAATCTTTTGTTGCATCTGTTAAGAAAAATGTGCCAGTTGGCTAATTAAAAATAACTAATATGCCTAGCGGTAAAAAGAGAAAAAGACACAAGGTTGCTACGCACAAAAGGAAAAAAAGAGCGAGAGCAAACAGACACAAAAAGAAATAGTGTTCCGGGATACACTCTAAACATCCCAAGTTCTTTGAAATAAAATATAACGTAAGTTATATAGATATTGAAAATGTTTAACCTTTCTACTTAATTGTAGAAATAAATTTTAAAACAGTGAAAAAAGAATTGATTATAAGATCTAATTCAAATGCTGTTGATTTTGCAATGCTCAATGAAGGAAAATTAATTGAGCTCGATAAAGAAATAGGTAAAAACAAGTTTTCAGTAGGTGATATTTTTGTTGCAAAAATTAGAAAAACTATTCCAGGTCTTAATGCTGCATTTATAAATGTAGGGCATGAGAAGGATGGTTTTCTCCACTATCATGACTTAGGTCCAAAGCTTTTATCATTATCAAAGTTCGTAGATGAAATTGATAATAAAAAAGTTAAATCTTTTTCATTTAATAAATTTCAATTTGAGAAAGATATTCCAAAAAATGGACTAATTAAAGACTGTCTCAATGCAAAGCAGACAACTTTAGTACAAATAATAAAGGAACCAATATCTACAAAAGGTCCAAGACTTAGTTCTGAGATCTCACTGGCAGGTAGATTCATGGTTTTGATTCCCTTTTCAGAGAGAATCTCTATTTCACAAAAGATTAAAAGTCAAGATGAGAAAAAAAGACTAAGAAATTTAGTTAAGAATATTAAGCCAAAAGGATTTGGAGTTATTATTCGAACAGTAGCAAAAAATAAAACTGTAAGTGAGTTAGAAGGAGATCTAAAAGATTTGATTCTCAGATGGAAAAGGCTATGTATAAACTTTAGTAAAGCAGACTCTTATCCAA
>MDSW01160759.1_pt1 | contig 12107 bp, 10 predicted proteins | sample 811171 | NCBI WGS metagenome assembly MDSW01 (sample SAMN05326641, study PRJNA326480) | marine metagenome | isolation source: seawater | place: Atlantic Ocean: North West | collected 2012
CAATTGTTAGTGTGCCAAGAAAATGTTTGTCCCTATGGTATGTTTTATGACCCAAGTGCTTCAAATCCAATTAGTAAAGATAATAGTGGCTGGTGTCAAGATTGTGAGTCTAGACCAACAACAGTAGAGAATTTTACAGGTTCAAGAGGAATTCAAGAAGGTTCTGGAGAAGAAATGTTAAAGGCAAAGGGTTTTAATGTAGAGAATCCGTCTAAGCCAAGTAATTTAAAATTTATTTTAACAGATTACTCCTTTCCAGGTCAGTCATATATGACTAAAGATCCAACGGGCACAGTTACCGCAGATTTAATATATGATATGGTCAACAATTTTTGTATAGATGATAAAAATGCTAATTATAATATAGATATTTATGCATTATATGTTCATCCTACTATAAAAAAATCTACTAATACAGAATATTCTTATTTTAATGATAAAGAATGGATAAACAAAAATTTTATAAACATATGTAAATCAAAAAATATAGAACCAGGTATTACAGTATATCCTGACGATAGTTGGAATATTTATAATAAAGGTAATGTTTGGAATAATATAGGTTATTATTTAAAAAACATATTAGATAATCAAATAAAATATTTAGTTTATGATGCAGAGGCAGCACCGAGTGGTAGTTCTTTACAGGATATTCGCGAAGATTTTAAAAAAGAGGGGGTAATAGATGATATAGTGATTCTTTCTTCTAAGGGGGCTGGTTACAAGTCTACATCGACCGATATGAAAAACGATATTGCACTGGGAGAAGTATATTGGAATGTAGGACAATCATGGCCGTGTCGTGGTAATGTATCACAATATAATAATTATACTGCTGCTTGCAAAGAGCTAAGTTCTCATAATGCATTCAAGGAAAATCCATATGATTATTTGCTTTATTTAAATAATTCTTATGGTGCAACAATAGGAAAAAATAGTGATAATGATACTCTCTCTTTACTCTATAAAGTTATAAAGGGGCAGTCTAGAACTATGCCATTATTTTCAACAGAATCATTATTTGCAGGAAAAGGAAAATCCCCATACTATGATAGCTCGGCTGAACAATCTAAACAAAACTTTACAACATGTGCAGCTGCAGCATATTTTTCTGACCCAAATAATCCATCTATTCCATCTATGAATGACAAAATATGCGGAACATTTGATGGTTTTAGTTATTGGTCTAAAGATAATTTTTTTAAGTTTATGTTAGCATACAACTTTTTATATGTTATGCCTGAATACAAAGATAGCGATAATTCTGGAGACACATTATATGCTGGTATTTATGCACCAGCATTTATACCTAATACATGGATGAAGAGTGGCAAATTTCAAAATGAAAAGTATCAAGCAAAAACAGATAATTGGCCCTGTGATTATCCTGTAAAACCTGATGGGTCTAATGATTGGTCAAATAAAAACTTTTTTAACAATAATAAATTATCTTATGATTGTTTAGTTGGTGCAGAAATTCCATGTAACACGAATGATACCTGTAATAATCTATCAACTTACGCAGTAGATATGGATGGATATTATAAAAAAAGTTTCAAAATTACAGACCCTACAGGAAAAGTAGATTGGAATAAGAAATTTATTGATGATATAAAAAAAAATAATGTTAAAGTAAAAAATTTTGGCGACTGCGAAGAAAATAAGTGTAAATTTAATGAGCCAGACCCAAAATATGCTGCAGATTGTGAGATAGATTTTAATAAAGATATTAGTTCGTCAGCAGATTGTTTTTTACGTGCGGTAAGCCAAGTTCCATGTGAAGATAGTAGTGTATGCGAAAATTTGTCTGCTTGGAAAGCATTGGGCAGTATTGGTCAAGGAGCATTTGATGGTGCTCCTATATGTAATAATAATGTATGTCAAGTTCATAAAAAAAAATAATTCTAATATTTAAATAAACTAATTTTAAATAATACATAAATGCTATTTTCTTTACAATACTATTAATATGAAATTGTATTGTAAAAATTTTATAGATGATAGAGATGGGGTTCATGGTATAGCTGTTATATTTGATAATTATGAAGCATATCTTCATCATCACCCTATTGAAGAAAGATATGATATTCTTTATGGTGATGCGAAAATGCATTTATCAGGAGAAACTTTTCATGTTTCTGCTGGAGAAACCATATGGATACCAGCGAGTGCGGTTCATAATATCAAACCGATAAGTAAATATATCATCATGAGATACTATTTTCCTAAAGGTCCATTTAAAGATATAAAATATAAATGGCTCCCTTCAAGGCTCTAGGTTGAATTTCCTAAATATATAACATTTAGACCTCTTCTTCCTCGTTGCTATCATCATCGGCTTGAGCTTGAGTATTTTCTTCTAATTCTTCTGTAGTAACAATTTCGTTAGAAATCATTTTGATGCGATTTAAACATCTTGTAGAGAAGTTTTTGTTTTGATTTAGAAATTTCTTTAAACGGATTATGTAAGAACCAAATTCTAGAACAAGTTTTTGTTTTTGACTTTCGAGGTTCATAATAAGATTGCCCACGCTGAATCCTCTTGCTTCTCTTTCTTGTGCGCGTGTAATTTTTGTATCAAATGAGCCAATATCTTCTGCCAATTCGCGTAAATTGCTTGTAGTGCAGTTAATAAGGGCAAAAACTTCATTCATATCATATTTAGAATTTGGGTCAGGAATAAATTCCTCTTCTCCTTCAACCACATTACCATCCATATCAGTGTATTTGGGATTAGGAACCATTTTTGCTGGAAATGGAGACATATTTCTGAATTTTCTATTTTTTATTTGTTCTCGGGTATATCCTTGTGGAATAATTTCAATTGCGAGGGCATTATCTATAATACCATCGCAATATTTATATAAATCTCCATAAAGTTTTCGTATATATACTTGTTTCATATGTTTAAAAAAGTTATTATCAATAACAAGAGAATCTTTTTGAAATGTCAGTGTATCAAGAGATGTACCTACATCATAACCTTGTGATTGGTCATTAAGAACATCTTTAATAAAATCACTAACAGAGTCAATATCACTTTCTAAGTTACCAATATATTTGTCCATTTCAGCATACTTAGAGTTTATTTCATTTAGAATATCATTATATTCATCGGCTTCAATCTTGTCTCTTAGAGCAGAGTCTGTGGGTTTTATAGCAGTCATGTGTAAATATTCAAGATATAATAGTTTTTACAAAAAATTTTATTTAGATTTCTAAGAGAAATAATATAGTATTTTTATATAATATATACTTTAAATGGGTAAAGAATTAGAAGATAAGCTTAGAGAACAATTAAGGAAACAAGGAGAAATAACCACAATGCTTGGAGAGAAATTAAGTGAGATAAATGATATAGTATACAAATATGAAAAAAATAGAAATAGCGATAATGCATCACAAAATTCTAAGTCTGGTGATGTGCCATTTGGTGGCTTAGTAAAGGCTCTTAGTACACCATTTGGCGATAATACAATAATTAATAATGATTTGCGAAAAGCAAACAGGACTATTCAAGCTATAAAAAATGTAATTAAGAGTTAAAATACAAAAAATATGATGTTAGACATTTATAAAGTATAAATGCCTAATGAAAGTGGTTTAAATTTACAAGAAAATCGTCATGATGATGAAGAAATAGATGAGTTAGTTATTCCAGAATTACTAAGAGGGTCATATATACCAGGTAATAATAAAATTAAAAGACCATCAACTGGAGATAGCTCTAGCGATGGAGAAGTGCCTGCTTTAGTTATACCAGAGATAGGGAAACCAAATAATTTGGTCACCAATATATTAGATTATGATGAAGATTTTGATAATACATGGAGAAAGGTAAGAGGTTGGTACGGTCAATTAAATTTTTATTCTAAGGTATTTCAATTTTTTGTACAAGATATGAAAGATACAGAGTCACAGTATGGTTGGTGGATTATTATGATATCATCACTTACTTCATTTATAACACTATTTACAATGGAGCCGTTTACATTATCCACTACACACGATTCATACTATGAATGGTGTAAAAATATTGTCATTTCTATACTAACAATATTAACAACACTGATAGCATCATGGGTAAAAAAGAAGGGTTACGTAAAACGTATACAGGATATAGATAAAAGGATTGCGAGGTTAGAAAAATTCTTAGGTGTACTAGATTTTCAAATACGATTAGTGCCACCAAAAAATCGTGAAGATTATTTAGAATTTATAACAAAACATAGAGAAGAGCATAATGAATTATCTATACATACTAGTCTTATCTCTCCTGCTGAGTTTTCATATACAGTATATATGATAACAAGATATAACACACCGGTAATACAGGGTGCTTGGCCATGGTATAATACAACAACGCTTAGACCCCAGAAAAATTTTGCTCAAAATATAATTAATATATATGAAGCACAATATGGCTGGTGTGCTTGGTTAAAAATGTGTATGTCTTGTTCTTGGGACAGCATAGATGATTTTAATCCACTTTTAAAAGAAGACAAAATAGATGCATTAGTATGGATGTGTGAGAAAGATAGAAATAAGAGACTTAATAGAATGTCTCCGGAATTAAGAGCTGAGACCATGGCTGCACTATCTCCAAGAAAATTACAAAACAAAAAATCTTCAAATAACAAACATTGTAATGGTATTGAAAGCAATAGTGATACAGATACTAGTTCTTCTAATAGATTACAGATAGATATTCACGAAAAAGAAGATGATATAAGTTCCAATAGTTCTCAATCGCCGATAATGGAAAGAGGTTTGTCCTAATATATAGTTTTAAAAGAGAAAATCAAAATAATTAAAAGATAAAATTGAAATAATTTAATTATATGTTAATTAAATTATTATGAGTCAACCAAAACCAATTCAACTAGGTTTATGTTGTTTAAATATAACGCTTAGAGAAAGTAAACCAACTGTCTTTTGCTCTAGAAAAATGATAATTCGTTCTGTAATACAAAGAGGAATAGATGCATTAAAACAAAAAATATTGGAAAATTTAGATGATGTTATTAAAATGATGACTTGGAACGAAAACAATGGTATACGAGTCTTTCGTTTAAGTAGTGAGTTGTTTCCACACAAATCAAACCCTAAAGTAGATGATTATACATTTGATTTTGCGATAGAAAGCATGAAAAAAATTGGTGAATACGCAAATAAATTGAATCATAGATTAACATTTCATCCTGGACAATATAATGTTATTGGAACACCAAATAAAGATGTATTTTTGCAAACAGCTTGTGATTTAAAGTATCACGCAGATGTCTTAGATTACATGGGATTAAATGAAAATTCTGTTATGGTAATTCATGGAGGAGGTATTTATAATGATAAAGAAAAAACTATAGAGAGATGGGTAAAGCAGTTTCATGAACTGCCAGAAAATGTAAAGGGTCGATTAGTTTTAGAAAATTGTGAGAAGTGTTTTTCCATAAAAGATTGTTTAATGATATCAGAAAAGACTAATATACCTGTTGTATTTGATACTCATCATTATGAATGCTATAATATTTTGCATAAAGAGGAAAAACTAGAGCCACCGGAATATTATATACCATTAATTTTAGAAACATGGAAAAAACGAGGCATGAAGGTAAAATTTCATGTAAGTGAACAAGGTGATGGAAAGGTAGGACATCACAGTGATTATATTCAAGAAATACCAAATTATTTGCTAGAAATACCAGAAAAATATGGAGTAGAAATAGATATAATGATAGAAGCAAAGATGAAAGAATTAGCTATATTTAAACTTTATGAAAAATATCCTGAATTAGATTGTAAAATAAAAGATACTTCTAGCGGAGAAATTATAGAAGAAAAAAATATAAATAAAAATAAGTATGATACCAATTGTTGTGAAAATATAAAGAAAAAAAGAAAAAAGAAACGCTTGGTTATAGTAGGATAATATTTATAAAAACTAACATTTACATTTCTCATTATTGCTGGTAACTATAGAATTATTTAAATTGATTAAACTGGCCTGCAAATCTTTATGAGAGGTTTCTCTATATGATTCTTCTGGTAAATTTACTGCAATCATTCTAAATATAGGCTCAATATTATTATTTGTTTTTGCTGAGCATTCAATAAAATCTATATTTTTTGATTTTGCATAATTCTCTCCATCGCTTATAGAAACAGTTCTTATAGTATTTAAATCTATCTTATTTCCTACTAAAATAATATATACATCATGTACCTTGATGCGTATTTCTTCATACCAACATTTTGCTTTGTCAAATGATTCTTTACTAGTGATATCATATACTATAATAACAGCATTAGCACCTCTATAATACATTGGAGCTAGACTATGATATCTCTCTTGTCCAGCAGTATCCCAAATATCTAATGTAATATTTTTATTTTCATCATCTAAATTCGCACTCAAAAATGATGCACCTATTGTAGATTCACTATAATCAAAAAATAAATCTTTGGTAAATCTCAAAGCTATAGATGATTTTCCTGCACTACTCCCACCTATCATAACTACTTTGTAGTGTTTTCTTCGTAAATTCGCAAGATTACTTCCCCCCATACACGAACTCATGAATATATATGTATTAGACAAATATATTCATGATTAAACATAATCATGTGGTTACTGTCGCCCTGTGAAAATTAATTAAAATATAATAAAAAACCTCTTTAAATTGAATAACAAAATAATATATATTGATTTGATACTTAAAGAAAAAGTATTTTCTATTTTTAATTTATAATTCTATTTTCGATAATTTTCACTTTTTTTTGAGAAATTTTTGAAAAATAGAATAGAGAATAAAAAACTAAAAAAACAAAAAATAAATTGCTATTTTTGCTACAACATGTAGAAAAACTATTTTTGAAACCCCAAAAATAATGTAGGTATTTTCTCTAGGGGATTTTTTGTGAAGTAAAAATCTAATTTGTAAAAAACTTAGGAACTAAATATTTATCATTTTTAGGACCCAAAATGGTAAATTCTGGGTCCAAAAACAGCCTAGAAATTTATAGTTGCAAACACTGCGGGTATATTGGTAACAAATTATCACAATGGAAAAGACACATCCAGACGAAAAAACACAAGTCAGTCACAATGATAAAAAATGATAAAAATTTGGGTCCATACCATTGTCCCTGTGGAAAAGTGTATAAATTCTTGTCGGGCTTGTCTAGGCATAAAAACACATGTAAATTGTTAGACAACGCGAATATGGAGGGAAATAAAGATTTAAATAAAAAAAATGATGTAGGCGAGGATGTAAGCAACAATACAATTGAAAATATTAAATTAACAGATAATGATACAGTAGCAATATTGAAAACCTTAATAAATGAGAATAAGAAATTGCATGATAAGATAGATGAGATACAGGGAATGATACCAAATACAGGAAATACTATTAATAGCAATAACAAGATAATAAATGTGCAGATGTTTTTAGACGAAAAGTGTGCAAATGCAATGACAATACAGAATTTTGTCAAAACATTACAAGTATCGCTTTCAGATCTAGATAAGAATAAGACAGATTGCATTACAAATATAGTTTTAAAGACATTACAACCCTTAGCAATTACAGAAAGACCAATACATTGTTTAGATGTAAAGAATAAGGCATGGTTTATAAAAGATGAAAAGGAAGGTTGGGAAGAAGATAATGGAGAGAAATTAATTCAAAAAACGGAATTTGGTATCATGCAAAAATTGGATGCTGTATTTGAGAATAGTTATCCAAATTGGATGCAGAATGATAAATTAAAGGACAAATATGTAAAATTGGCAGGCTCAACTAGCACTGAGCTATCAGAAAAGATGAAATATAAATTATTAGAAGAATTGGGTTGTATGGTGAAACTGGAAGAAAACTAATATTCTGCTTTTACACCTAAGTTATTTTCTATTAACCAATCATTTATATTTTCTTCGCCCAAAAATACAATACCTAAATATCTTCCATATTTGCCTTTTTTATCTTTGATACTTTTTAATAATATTTCTTTTCCTAATATTTTCTCTCGTAGTTTATCTCTAGAAATAATACCTTGTTCTTTTTCTTCTCCTCGAACCTCTGGAGTATTCAATCCATATAATCTAATTTTCTGTTTCTTTAATTCTACACCAAATCCACAGCAAATAGTGCAAGTAATTGTATCTCCATCATATACGCTTTCTACAGTCGCTCTGTACAAATAAGGATCCATAATATTTAATAGAGAGAAATATATTTATTATATTTTAATAAGGTCATATAACAAATTTTCTATTACAGAAAAATCATCAATAGTATGATGAATATGTGATACCTTTGCGGTATCATCTATTTTACGTAGATTCATTGCATCAACAAAATATTTATTATTTGCAAAAGTTAATTGCTCTTTTTCATTTAATAGACCACCTTGAATTTTCAAGCTTTTTTTGGAACCATCAGATAAAGCATGATAGTATTGTTTATCTATAGAGCAGAGATAACGTTTTGCCATCACATGTAGTAAGATAGGGTGTGTAACTTTTTTATCAAAGAAATTTTTTAGAAAACGATATGCAATAACTTCATGTTTAAGGTCTTTATTTAAAAAATTATCATTCTCTCTATATTCATCTAACAGTAGATGTCCTATATCATGAAGAAATGCTGATAGCTGAAGTTCTTTAGTATATTTTTTATTATAAGCAATATTAAATGACTGAAATGCGTGTTGATTTTGTGTAATATGTTCGTCATAGTTAGATAAACCTTTAGATTTATATAAATCTATTATAAAATCAACAACATATTTTTTATGAGAGAGATTTTTATTTATAATATTTCCTTTATAATGGTCAATAAAACTAATTTTATCTTTACTCAAATTATTTAATTTATTTTTATAGTATTCTTCTCTCATATATCCATCTTCCAAAGAGTTATAAGTTACATATAATGTTTTTCTAGCTTTATTGCTTCTATTTATTTGGCTACGATGTGGAATATAAGAATCAAATAAAATAATATCACCAAATTTGGTAGATAAGGGTTTAGACCAGTCTAATAGTTTTGTATCGCATATGACACCATTAATATTATTTAAAATAGCATTTTGTTGTATATTATTTACAGATAAAGAAGCAAATTCTAGATTGCCAGAATTAATATCTGTATCATTTAAATTAATAACAGCAGTAATGTATTTACTAGTGGTAGGATAAGCAGTAATATCTTGATGTGGTTTATAATATCCTGTATTAGGATATTTATAATTAATTTTTTCTTTAAATAAGGTAACATCTTTGCCATGAAACCAACTAGCAGTGTCAATTAAAAAATCTTTTACAAGAAAGTTACTTAATCCATCATGTTTTAATAGGTCTTCGCTCCTACAAAGCCTTTTATTATTATAAGAGTCCTGCTCAAAGTTGTGTAGAAAGTTATTATCTTTTGTAAAGAGAGAATCAATTTCAATATCTTGTACTGCCTTTAGTAAAGTTTTTTTACTATTATTATCAAGTGCATTTCTTAAAAGAACAAAGCCATATTTAGAAAAAAAGTTTTTATTTTGCTTTTTTGCCAATAAAGAGAGCATATAAAATTATATAATATATAATTTTATATCTTTTATAAATTAAATAGAAATGTTACTTAATCTACTTCTTCAATAACCGGTGCGTCAGATGCCATTTGAGCCTCACCACCAGCTTGTGCTGCTTGTTGCATCTGTTCCATTTGTTCAGGAGTCATATTTTTCATCAAGTCCTCCATATTCATACCACCAGGCATACCACCAGGCATACCACCAGGCATACCACCAGGCATACCACCAGATTCGCCATGAAGTTTCGTCATAATTGGTGTACAAACCTCTTCTAGTTCTTTTCTCATAGAATCAAATTCCTCTTTGTCTGCTGATGTTCCAGTAGAATCAAGCCACTCTTGGCTTTCTTTAATTTTGTTTTCCAATATTTCTTTATCCTCATCTGCTAGTTTATCTCCTGCACTAGAGATACCATTTTTTACACTAAATAGATAACTTTCAAAATGATTTTTTGCTTCAATATTTTCCATCATTTTCTTATCATCTTCAGCAAAATCCTCCGCCTCTTGAACCATTCGCTTAATTTCTTCCTCAGTAAGTCGCCCATTATCATTTTTTATTGAAATATTTTTACTAACTCCACTTTTTTCTTCTGAAGCAGTAACAGTAAGCATACCATCTGCATTCACATCATACTTAACACAAATTTGTGGAACACCCCTTGGTGCTGGAGTAATGCCATCTAAAAGAAATTCTCCTAATTTATTACAGTTAGAAACTTTAGCGCGCTCTCCTTCATAAACAACAATATTTGCACCGGGTTGATTATCTGTATAGGTAGAGAAGGTTTGTTCTTTATTGCATGGAATAGTAGAATTTCTCTCAATAAGTTTAGTCATTACACCTCCAGCAGTTTCGATACCCAAACTGAGTGGTAGAACATCGAGTAGAAGAATATCATTAATTTGGTCACCCTTTTCACCAGTTAAAATAGCAGCCTGAACTGCCGCACCAAATGCAACACATTCATCTGGATTTACACTCTTATTTAGGTCTTTTCCATTAAAGAATGCAGAAAGCATCTCCTGAAGCTTTGGAATTCTAGTAGATCCACCAACAAGAACAATCTCATCAATGTCACTTTTGCTTTTTTTCGAATCGGTTAAAACTTTTTCTACTGGCTCAAGTGCCTGTCTAAAGAGTTCAGAACACAAATCTTCAAACCTTGCTCGTGTAATAGTGCTATAAAAATCAATACCTTCATAAAGAGAATCAATTTCAATAGATGCAGTGGCAGATGAAGACAGATTACGCTTAGCTTTTTCGCATGCAGTCCTAAGACGTCTCATTGACCTCTTATTCTCACTAAGGTCTTTTTTATGCTTTCTTTTAAATTCAGTAGAAAAATGATGAACAAGTCGATTATCAAAGTCTTCTCCACCCAAATGAGTATTACCAGCAGTAGCCTTAACCTCAAATATACCATCATCCAGAGTAAGAAGTGAAACATCATGAGTGCCACCACCACAATCAAAAATAAGGACATTCTTTTCACCTTCAGATTTAGAATCTAAACCATATGCAATGCATGCTGCAGTAGGCTCATTAATAATTCTAAGACAGTTTAGACCAGCAATGGTCGCAGCATCTTTAGTAGAAGCACGCTGAGAATCATTAAAATAAGCAGGTACAGTAATGACTGCATCTTTTACTTCAGAACCAATAAATGATTCTGCTGTTTCCTTCATTTTTGTCAGAACCATGGATGATATCTCTTCTGGTGTAAAATGTTTGTCTTCATCCTTATATTGAACTTTAATAACTGGCTTGTCATTATCAGAAATAATATCATATGAAAAGTGTTTCATATCTGACTGTACAGAGCTGTCAGTAAATTTTCTTCCAATAAGTCGTTTTGCATCATATACAGTATTTGAAGGATTAATAGCAACCTGATTTTTAGCCGCATCTCCAATAAGACGTTCAGTATTTGTAAAAGCAACATAACTAGGAGTAGTTCTGTTGCCTTGGTCATTCGCAATAATTTCTACCCGTTGATTTTGAAATACGCCAACACAAGAGTATGTAGTTCCCAAGTCAATACCAATAGCAACCATTAATTGAAATAGCAACTAAGACTTTAAATATTTTAACGATATAAATTAACTTTTACACCCTTGGAAATTTAAAAGGCAGATTTTAAGTAAATTTTGTTTTGTAGTAATTTAACTAAAAAAGTTAAATTTGAGTAAAAAAATCACATATTTACTAATAGTATAGAATACCGAAATATACTTGCGACCGCAGTTTGAAAGAGTTTTCTCAAAAATCCTACTATATTAAACATGAAAATAAAAAAATACCTTGTCAAGATAATAAAAGAAAAATTTAAGAAGTTGTTGAGAATATTATTATAAATAAAAAATTGATTTTAAATAATACTGAAAATAATATTATAACTTCAAGGATGGAAACGACCATGCCAAAAATTACAACAAGTAATTATAATACTATAAAACAATATTATGATGATAATTTGAATAAAGATAAGAAATTAGTAGTAACTACAAATGATGAACCTA
>MDSW01222795.1_pt1 | contig 12107 bp, 5 predicted proteins | sample 811171 | NCBI WGS metagenome assembly MDSW01 (sample SAMN05326641, study PRJNA326480) | marine metagenome | isolation source: seawater | place: Atlantic Ocean: North West | collected 2012
AACAAATGCATTCTCTGCTTTCTGACCTATCAAGGCAGCCTCAATCCCCTCTATATTTAGTTGGTATAGTTCGGAAATAGCTCGAAGCAATGCTATTTCAAGACTTGCTGATGAGCTGAGACCCGCTCCCTGAGGGATGTCGCCACTAATTAGTATGTTGACCCCTGAAAAATTCTTACTGACATCCTGTAAGTATTTAATAGTTCCCCTAATATAGTTTGGCCAAGTTTCTTTGGAGCAAGTCTCGATATTGTCTAATGGGAATTGATCTAAACTTTTAGCAAAACCTTGTGCGAAGGTGTGCACTTCACGATCCACACGACGACTGACTGCTATGGTAGTTGTCATATGAATTGCCGCTGGTAATACAAAGCCTTGGTTATAGTCTGTATGATCACCAATCAGATTTACTCTTCCGGGAGCCGTGCTGATTATTTCTGGCTTACAATCGAAGATTTCTATAAATCTATCGGAAAGAGATTGCTCATACATCAGTTATTGATCCAGGTAATGAATAGGAGGACACTGACGTAAGCGCTCAGCCGCTAGCTCTGGAGTTATGTCCCGTTGAGGTTCAGCCATCAATTCATAACCTACCATAAATTTTCGTATTTGCGCATTACGCAGAAGAGGAGGCAGAAAACTAGCGTGCAGAGCCCACTCAGGATGATCTACTTTATCGAACGGGGCACCATGCCAACCCATTGAGTAGGGAAAGGAGCAATTAAATAAATTATCGTAGCGAATGAGTAATTGACTAATAATATTTGCAAGATTAGATTTTTGACTCTGCGCCAAATCTGGCATGCGCTCCACATGAAATCGAGGTAACAAAAGAGTTTCGAAAGGCCAAGCTGCCCAATGCGGAACGACAACCATCCAGTCGCTATTATGGCATACTACTCTGGTCTGCCGGTCCCACTCTGAAGTTGCATAGTCTCCAAGCAAATTACTTCCATACTTTTTGAAGTAGTTAGATAGGGCTTGATGCTTTTTCTTGACTAAGCTGGGCATTTGGTTTTGTGCCCAAACTTGCCCATGGGGATGGGGATTTGAGCAGCCCATTATTTCGCCTTTATTCTCAAACAGTTGAACCCATCGATATATCTGACCAAGTTGCAACGTCTGTTCTTGCCACACATCTACCACCTTACTGATTTGCTCCTCTGACATTGTCGCCAGCGTGGCACTGTGATCTGGTGAAAAACAGATAACGCGACTCACTCCGCGCTCTGAACGAATTCCAAATAATGGATCTCCATTGCTATATTCTGGTGTATCGGGTTGTAAGGCTGCGAAGTCGTTATCAAAAACAAATGTATCCCTATAATTTGGATTTAGTTCTCCATTAACCCTTTTGTTATTGGGACATAAATAGCAATTTTGATCATAAGTACTTAGTGAGACAGGTTGATGGCTATGTAAATGACCTTGCCAAGGCCGATTTCCGCGGTGAGGCGAAACAAGAATCCAGTCATTTAGCAGGGGATTAAACCGTCGGTGAGGGTGTTTTGTTTGATCAAATGATTTGGTCATCTAGGGTTCAAAAGTGAGATTTTTAACGAGGATAACAGTTGTTCAAGAGAAACGGCAACTGCTTTGCTCCGCATCATTTGACTTATGTGAATGTTTTTGTCAGCATGTTCGAAAGAAGGATAAAAAACAGTCAGAAATCCAATAGGTTTATGATGTTTTAACGCCCGTGGACCTGATGTTTTGGAAATTATAATAAAGCCAAACCAAGGATTTAGGGGAAAATTATGAATAGCTCAGTTCGTGAATTTAAGTTACGGCCTCTCAACCGCGCAATCGCTCTCATCACCTTAACGTCAATCGCAAGTGTCAATGCTTTATCTCAAGAAAATTCAGGTAATGAATCCAGTGATAGTGTGCGCTTAGAAGAAATAATTGTGACAGCAACGAAGCGAGAAGAAAATATGCAAGATCTTCCGCAATCGATTCAAGCGTTTGGGACAGAGGATATAAAGACGCTTGGCTTTAGTAATATGCGAGAGTATAAAAAGTCTATTCCAAGTCTTTCTACGGTGCAAAATTCTCCTGGTCGCTCTGAAGTTGTCTTTAGAGGTGTCAGTACTGGAAGTGGTGAGTGGCGAACAGATTCCGGAACAGCTGTATACCTTGGAGATATTCCGATGACCTCAGCTACCCAAGCGGTAGATCCTCGTCTGGTTGATATCCAAAGAATAGAGGCATTGCCGGGTCCTCAAGGAACACTTTTTGGTTCGAGCTCCCAGTCAGGAGCATTGAGAATAATTCCAAATGTACCTGATCATTCGTCTGCCTATGGCGAAGTAAATACTGGAGTATCAACGATTAATAAGGGTGGCAAGAGCCACTATGTTGAAGCATTTGCAAATACACCGATTATCGAGGATAAGCTATCAATTCGGACGGTAGTTTTTGATTCCAAAGATGGCGGTTACATCGACAATGTTTTCGGAACGAATATCTTTTCTGATGATGATAATTCAAATGTAGTAGAAAAAGACTTTAATGAGTGGGAGCAAAAGGGAGCTAGAGTAACTGCGCTCTGGTCAGTGAATGATTCGTGGGACGTAAATTTAATGGTGATGCAACAGGATCAGCATTCGAAAGGAGATTGGTTATCGGATCCAGGTGCTCCAGGGCTAGATGATTTAGAAATTGTTCGATTCCATAAGGATGATCGTCGGGATAAGTGGTGGATTGCTGCTTTAAACCTAACTGGAGATCTTGGATTTGCTGAATTATCCCTCACAAGCAGTTACCTTGATCGCGAAATTACTTATGAATTTGATTCCAATGTAGATGGACAGATTCGTGCGCAGTCAGTTATCACGTATGGCACATACATTTATTATAATGTTTTGTATGACACGGGATTCCAGCCAGAGACCTCTGTTAATGATCAAACTGCTGAGCGTCACACTCACGAAATCCGATTAAGTTCACTTGGTGACTCAAGATTAAAATGGATGGTTGGCGCATTTTATGAAAAGACTGAAGATTATTGGGACTACACATTCAGTCGTATTGAAAACCTTGATAGTACAGCTTTTGGAGCTTATTGGGGATTAGCTTATGAGACTTATCTTCCAAATACTGATGATTGGTATACGGAGGAATATAACTCTAAGACTGAGCAGACGGCTGTATTTGGTGAAATGAGCTATGGATTGACGGACAAACTGACAGCAACTATCGGAGCTCGTTGGTTTGAATATGAGCGAGACAGAACAGAGTTCAAGGAATGGCCTCGCGGGAATCCATATGATACTGATATCTATGAGGGAGACGACAGTGATACCCTATATAAGTTTGCAGTGAATTACGACATCAGTGATGATCAAATGATTTACGCACTGTACAGTGAGGGCTTCCGTTTGGGTGGGTCTAATTCTAAAAAGAACCCTGCCTCAAGGATGCCAGATCGATATGAGAATGACAGCCTTGTTAATAAAGAGGTTGGGTTGAAAAGCCAATGGCTAGATAACCGGCTGCAGTTAAATGCGTCGTTTTATACCATGGAGTGGGACGATATTCAGAGAGGTATAACAGATCCTGATGATTGGTCTGCTAACGCAACAGTTAATATGGGCGATGCTGAATTGTCCGGAGCAGAGATAACCGCGACATTTATTGTTTCAGAACGTCTCAGTGTGGATGCATCTTATTCCACAAATGATTCTGAACTTCAGAATAATTATTACCTGAGTGAGTTAATAGCGTTAACTGATCCAGATAGTCAAGATTATTTGCTCGGCGCAAATGGTCAGGAGATGGCTATTGCTCCTCCTTCCAAGTGGTGGCTGGGTATTGAATATAGTCTGCCTGAAGTGATTAACGGAATAGACGGTTGGATTCGGTATGATCACTGGTGGCAAGAGGCGATGTATCATGACTGGTGGAGTGCTAGAGATGCCATGAATTCGGATCCTATGGTGACTGGTTCAAAACTAATAAAAGATCAAGGAGAAGCAAATCTTCAATTTGGCCTTTATTCTGAAGGCGACTGGAGTGCTACTCTAAGCGTTTGGAATATTTGGGATGATAGGAACGCTCAATGGGTTGCGAGTTGGTACGATGATAGCTTTGGTGAGAGCGGGACTTGGCCGGAAGTGAATCGCTACCTTAATATGCCAAATTATAATCAGCCCAGAACAATAGAAATTAGTTTTACAAAAAAGTTTGGGCAGTAGTGTAATTAAGTTCTGATTAGTTAAAATCTGATTCAGGGCAAAAGTTGTATTTTTAGTAATTTAAAATAAGGGCTTCCTCAAGTGGAGCCTTTTTTTTACGCTCTGCTCTGGCAGACATTGATAAATGAGTTGTTCCACTAGGTAAAAATGAGATGTTCACACGAAATATTTCCCTACTATTTTTAATTTTTGGCTCAATAATTATGATCTCTTGTACTAATCCAGATTCTAAAAGCAATATTCACAGACCAGCTTGGAATGATGTCACTGTTATAAGAGAGAATACTGAAAGTCCACGATCTCATTTTGTTCCATATCCGACGTCTCAAGGCGCTTTATCGAATCAGAAAGAGCGGAATAGTAAATACTTATCTCTGAATGGAAAATGGAAATTTAATTACTCTGACAGGCCAGATGACCGGCCATCAGATTTTTACCTACTAGATTATAATGTCTCAGAATGGGCTGACATAAAAGTTCCATCAAACTGGGAGAGAGAGGGATTTGGGATTCCGATCTATGTCAATGTTCCTTATGCTTTCGAAATTGACGAGCCAAATGTCCCTCTAAATGATAATCCTGTAGGTTCCTACCGTCGTGATTTTGATATTCCCAAGAACTGGGATGATCATTCTATATTTGTAAAGTTTGGTGCTGTAAGTTCAGCATTTTATCTTTGGGTGAATGGACAATATATTGGATACAGTGAGGGTAGCAAAACTCCAAGCGAATTTGATGTCAGTAAGGCGGTAAAGATTGGCAAAAACACGATTGCCGTTGAGGTTTATCGATGGAGTACTGGCTCTTATCTTGAGGATCAGGACTTTTGGTCCCTGTCAGGTATCCAGAGAGATGTCGAGCTTTACGCTCGAAATAAGACGCATATTAGAGATTTTAGAGTTAAAGGTGGTTTGATTAATGACTACCAGGATGGTGATTTTTCTTTAGACATCGATCTTGAGTTGCAAGAATCCGAGTCAGTGACCGCTGAGATAAGTCTTTCTTTTGAAACAACAGTTGTTTTCAAAGATATTAAAAGTACAACTGATCTTAAGAACAAAGAGCGTATTGCGTTTTCTAGAACTATTAATGGCGTTGAGCCTTGGAGTGCAGAGGTACCGAATTTATATAAATTATTGATTGAACTAAAAAATGACCGCGGGGAAGTTGTTGAAGCCATAGCTCAAAACATAGGATTTAGAACTGTAAAGATTGAGAATGGCATTTTTCTTGTTAATGGTAAGAAGATCAAATTAAAAGGCGTAAATATCCACGAGCATCATGATGTGAATGGTCATGTGATCGATGAGGCTACAATGATCAGAGATATTAAGTTGATGAAAGCTTCAAACATGAATGCTGTCCGAACCTCACATTACCCGTTCCCTGAGAGATTCTATGAGCTGACAGATATTTATGGTTTATATGTGGTTGACGAAGCAAATATAGAAAGTCATGGATATGGCTATGATCACGACAAGACCTTGGGTAATAAAAAACATTGGATGAGTCACCATCTTGATAGAACTCAACGGATGTGGCACCGAGATAAGAACTTCCCTTCCATTGTGATTTGGTCATTAGGTAACGAGGCCGGAGATGGCATCAATTTAGGTGCTACATATTCTTGGTTAAAACAAAATGATAATACTCGGCCTGTTCAGTATGAGACTGAGGGAGATATTAAATTGGTAGGGGAGAGGCATTCAGACTTCCATTCCAGTATGTATTGGCGTCATTGGGACTTAGAAAAATATGCAGAGGAGTATGGCGATCGCCCTTTTCTACTAATCGAGTATTCACATGCGATGGGCAATAGTAATGGAAATCTTAAAGATTATTGGGATGTCATTGAGAAACATGACAATCTTACCGGTGGCTTTATATGGGATTGGGTAGATCAAGGATTGCTGGAGAGTGATAGTGCTGGAGAATCCTATTGGACTTATGGCGGTGACTACGGACCTGAGGATGTGCCTTCAAGTGGAAATTTTTGTCTAAACGGTATCATTTTTCCAGATCGGGAAGTCCAACCAGCGTACTGGGAAGTCAAAAAAGTTTATCAGCACGTGAAATTTGAGCTTATCAGCGCCGAAAGGGGGCTCATTAAAGTTCAGAACAACTATAACTTTATAGATTTAGAAGAATTTTTAGTGAATTGGGTTTTAACAGCTGATGGTAAGGAGATAAAGTCAGGAACTATTAAAAAGTTATCCATTGAGCCTGAAAGCAGTGGCGTGATTCAGCTTGAAAACTTGTTCCCCTCCATGAGTTCGGGAGTGGATTATCATCTCAATTTAACTTTGGTTGGTTCTAAAGGGAATGGCTTGCTCGATGAGGGACATATATACGCTCAGGAGCAGTTCGAAATCTTTAATCCTCTGCCTAGGCCAATTATTGAAGCGAGAACTGATAGTTCGTTATCTGTTGAAGAGACCAACAAACACGTTAAAGTCGAGTCGAGAAATTTTACTGCTATTTTTGATAAAGGTACTGGCCTACTTTCAGAAATTTATCATGCCGGACGTTCATTATTAGTTTCACCTCTTGAGCCAAATTTGTGGAGAGCTCCCACAGACAATGATTTTGGAAATTATATGCATGATTGGGGAAAAGTTTGGGCTCAGTCTGCTAAAAATCGCGTGTTAAATTCTTTAAATGTAATAAATGACTCCTCAGAGCAGGTTGATATTTCTGTCAAATACACATTCACTGATTCAAATAATGAGATTGCAGCTAAATGGGAATCGATTTTTGAGATATATCCTGGAGGGGATATAAAAGTGAGAAATCACCTCCAAAAGATGCCAGGGCTACCAGAGTTGCCGAGGGTCGGTATGAATATGCAGTTGGTCAAAAATTATGATCATGTAGAGTGGTTTGGAAGGGGACCATTCGAAAACTATCGAGATAGAAAGACTGCAGCAATGATTGGGCGATATAGAAATAAGGTTGTTGATCATTATGTGCCATATATTAGACCTCAAGAGAACGGTTATAAAACAGATAATCGATGGTTCTCTTTGCGAGAGGAAGATGAAGGTCAGGGAATCTATGTGGTTGCCGAGGAGCTACTAGGCTTTAGTGTTCATCATAATCTTCAAGAAGACTTCATTCCAAGGGTAAAAATTGCAATAACAAGTGAGGATGGAGAGGGTGCTCAAGATAATCCAGATAGGGTTAATGTTCATGTGAATGATATCAATCCAAGAGATCTAATTTCAGTGAATATTGATTATGATCAAATGGGGGTTGGAGGCGACGACTCTTGGGGTAAAAAGACGTTGAAGAAGTACTCCCTGTCAGAATCTGAGTATCAATATGGATTTTGGTTGCGTTTGGTAACGAGTGATGAGAACTTAGGATATTAGGGCAATGCTTTTTGAGTTTGGGCTATCATTTTTAATGGAAAAATTTGGTGATGTCTGATTATTTGAGAGATAGATAAATTGGTATGACGTGTTTAGTAGCCTCATCAGTTGTTCGCGGGAGTCACCAAGGTGAGAGTCACGGTGGCGTATTTCTGGTAGATCTGGTGAATCAAAGAGTAGAGCAAAAGCTTGACTGGAATACTGTTTCGATAGATTGGCAAGGTAGAGGTGCAGATCGTGGACTTAGAGGTATAGCGTTATATCAAGAGATGGTCTTCATTGCAGCTAGCGACGAATTGTTTGCTTACACGCCTGATTTTAAACTCCTAGGATCATGGAAAAATCAATATCTGAAGCACTGTCATGAAATTGTTGTTTATGAGGACCAGGTATTTCTTGCTTCTACTGGCTTTGATTCTATTTTGGCCTTCGACATTAAAAAAGAAAAGTTTCATTGGGCCCTGTATGTCGAGACTGAGGGTTTCAGATTCACTGGGAAGATTTATGATCCCTGTGGCAATGATGGCCCACTGATGTTAAATAAACTTCATATTAACTCTATTGTTGCTAATGATGATGGGTTGTTTATGGCAGGTTTAAAATCGGGTGGATTACTCCATTTTAATGGAGAAAAGGTCAATATGAGTGCGACACTGCCAGCTGGGACACATAACGCACAGCCATATCAGGATGGTGTTATTTTTAACGACACACGGGCCGATTTAGTGCGCTTTGTCAGTCGAGATAATGATAGTGATAGGGCATTTAAGGTTCCCTCTGTAGCTGAAGAGCTGATCACTGGGAAGCACCTGGATGATAGTCGCATCGCGAGAGCTTCATTTGGTAGGGGCCTGTGTGTCATCAAAAAGGGCTTGATCGCTGCAGGATCATCTCCATCTACAATTGCGCTACATGATCTTGGTACCATGAAAACGGTGCTTCAAGTGACACTATCCACAGATATACGCAATGCCATACATGGTCTGGAGGTTTGGCCGTTTGGATTCAGTGGCCGCTGATCGATTTGACAGATTCAGGAAGATCTTCGATGATATCTTCCAAATGCTCTTTCCAATCATCGACTTGGCTTGAATAATTCTTCCAAAAACCAAGAGCAGATGTATAGACTGGCTGCCTGACCTGTTCGGAGCTAGCAGTTTTTACAGCTCGTTTTGTTTCATAGTAACGTAAGCACTGATCTTCGAAATCCAATCCGCAAAACTCGAGAATTTTTCGTGTTTGATTTTCTAAATCCGATACGGTTTCTTCATAATGAATATCTAAAATATCTTCGGGAAATACAGTGTGCCAATGATCCATGATGTCGACATAGTCACAGTAGAATTGTGCCAACTCAAACTTTTCATAAGTGAAGTTCTGTCCTTTAGCAAACAGCTGTTTATATGCACCGAGGCAGCTATCTAAAGGATGTCGTCGTGTATTTATTATTTTGGCATTAGGTAAAATTAGTTTGATAAATCCTATATGTGCAAAATTATTTGGCATTTTGTCAATGAAGAAAGGGGTTGAAGATGTTCTATGTCTATCTACTTGTTGAAGATACTCTTTGCCATAGGCTTTTAAATCACGGTTAGTTAAAGAGCTAAGTGTATTTGGATAAGTTAGGCCATCATTGCGATATTTTCCTGTGCCTATCGCGATATCGCCCATATTTGGTAATTCTGCGGTTCCCTCGACCAAGCTGTGGCTGGCGAGGATCTGCTCGATTAATGTAGATCCCGATCTGGGTAATCCAACTATAAATATTGGGTCATTATTTTGGCATCCATTATTTTTGTGCTGATCGATATAGTCTTTTGTGAACACTTTTTTAATTGATTCAAGTTGGATCTGATTTGCTACCGGATCATAGCTTACTAGATCTCTTTGTGCTTGATTGCCAAGATCATAGTAGTTCCATGCTTGAGTAAAATCTTTTTTATCCTCATAGGCTTTGCCCAAGGAAAATAAAAAATGTATCCGAGCAGAATCAGAGAGATCCGAGGACTCGAGCTGTGCCTCCATCGCTTCTATTTCATGTTTTTCGAACTCAAAAATCTTTAAGTTAGCCATACTCCAGTAGCTCTCTCCTAAAGCAGGCTTAAGTTTGATCGATTCTCGATACTCAATTAGAGCCTCCTTTTGATTACCTGTAGTTTTTAATGAATGCGCATAGGCCATGTGAACACTTGGTGAAGTATTGTTAAGTACAAGGGATTTTTTGTATGCAGTTACAGCGTTTTCGACCTGCCCTGAAAGTGATAGAGATCTTCCAAGTCCTGCCCAGGCCTTATCATCGGTTGGTTCGATTTCGATCAGCTTTTCATAGGCCTCTATTGCATCTGACCACTTTCCATTGTCAACGAGAAGGCGACCAAGGCTAGCTATGGCTTGTTTAAAGTCCGGTGCTATTTCAGTTGCCCTTCTAAGCAGGGCCTCAGCGTCATTGATTTTTTTATTTTCACCGTGATAAATCAGAGCCAAAAAGTGCATTGCGTCAACATTATTCACGTTTCTTTTAAGTGCTGATTTAAGGGTCGATTCTGCGTCTGAAATCCTGCCAGCTCTCCAGTGCTCAGCTCCTTCAGCTACTAAAGCTGCATCTTTGTCTCTATCAAGGTAATTCTCGAACGCCTCATCGACTTCATCATTCTTTCCAATAGCCGATAAACATTGGGCCAGTTTCTTGTGTGCAGATTTCAATCTGGGATCAATTTGAACAGCTTTTCGAAATGAATCTATAGCTAGATTGTATTCGTTATTCAATGCTTGAATACTTCCTAAATCTTCATATAGGCCAGCAAAATCAGGCGTAAGCTTTATTGCAAATTCAATTTGTTGTTGAGCATCGCTAAGTCGACCAAGCTTTATGAAAGCATGAGCCAATAGCTGAATGTGAGCTCCACTTGACGGATGAGTAATGAGAAAGTTTTGGCACGTTATTACAGTCTTATCAGGATGCCCATTTCTGAGGTTATTTATTGCCTCGGTGAGTTCCTTTTGTGTTTCCAAGTCTGAATCGACCATCATTTACCAAACCTTAGAAAAAATATAAGTACAATCCCAAGTATTATTAAGCCCAACATCTAGATATATGTAAATAGAGAATGATGACAGCTATGCTAATAAATCGAATTGTAATATGGATTTGCGTTCTTTCTCGATAGTGAACTGAGAGTAACAAGTGACTAAAAGTTTTGATTGAATATCTATTATTGAGGTGGATATAAATTCACGCTTTAGATCTTTCTAAAATGATTCTGGTAGCATGTTGTTCTTTTACTAAGCAAATGTTGTTTTAAAACTAAGAGTGTATTGTTATGGAGATAGATTTTCGTCGGTTCTCGATTTCGATTCTAATTGCCCTTTTGTTTGGTTTGTTGCCTGTTTGTTCGGATTCTCTTGCCGGTTCTGCTTCCTTAAAGAGTCAAATGGTGAAGATGCGTGATGGAGTCCATTTATCCACAGATGTCTACTTTGAGGGTGAGGTAAGAAAAGGTAGGCCCTCTATTCTAATTAGAACCGTTTACAACAAGAATTATGTGTTCAGGTGGAACCCAGTATGGGAAAAATTAGTCTCCCAAGGTTATGCGATTGTCATACAAGATATTAGAGGAAGGTATGAGTCAGAGGGCTCTTATCAAATAGCTCGAGGGAGAAGGGAGGATGGTTGGGACACATTAGAGTGGATTCTTAATCAACCTTGGGCTAATGGGAAAGTTGGTTTGGGCGGGTGCTCCTATCAAGGAGAGACGCAAATAGTTTTAGAGGCGACTAAACATCCCTCTTTAGTAGTTGGTCAACCTCAGTCGGCGGCTTCTGGTTACTATAGGCCCGGGCGAGCTTGGCAATCTTTTAGTGGAGGAGCATTTGAGCTAGGTCAAACGGCCGGATGGTTTGCAGGAGAGGGAACAAATGTTTTTTATGGTCCTAATTTGACAGGTGAATCCCGCAGTGACTGGTTCAATGATAAACGCTCTCATAATTATAAAATGCGTCCTGATTTTGATTTCAACAAATATCTAAAAAATATTAAAACATTACCTACTATTAGTCTTTTGAGTAGGAGCGGTGCCACGCCAAACGATTTTGATCTGTGGAGAGCTAATACTCCGGATGGAGACTATTTCAGATCCATGGATTTAGTAGACGCAAATGATAGGATTTCTGTGCCGAATCTTTTCTTTGATACATGGTACGACTATGGTTCGAGGGAAACCTTGATGATGGCAGAGCAGTTTCGTCAAAATGCCATGACAGATTTAGTAAAGCATAACCAGTTTGTGGTTATTGGGCCGGGCACGCATTGTAATTTCCCGCAAAGGGAGTCAGAAAAATCTGTAGGGAATCGACCTCTTGATAATGTCGCCTATGACTATGAATCACTTCAGCTTAATTGGTTTAATAAATGGCTTAAAGGTGAGGACAATAATATCAATGAACGACCATTTCTCACTTACTATGTGATGGGGGAGCACAAGTGGCGTCATAGCGATAGCTGGCCCTTAAAAAATACTAAATATACCAAATGGTATCT
>MDSW01175836.1_pt1 | contig 12106 bp, 9 predicted proteins | sample 811171 | NCBI WGS metagenome assembly MDSW01 (sample SAMN05326641, study PRJNA326480) | marine metagenome | isolation source: seawater | place: Atlantic Ocean: North West | collected 2012
AATTTTCATTGGTTATGGTAATTGGGCTATTAAATACAATATCTTTAGTGGATTGCAGTCTTTCCAAAGTGTTTTGAAATAATGTCTTTTTGTCGAATAATTGGTTGAACTGTTTTGGAAAACTTTTCCTAGACATAGGCCATAATCTTTTGCCAATACCACCAGCCAAAAGTATAGGTGTAAACTTTTTCATCATATAAGATCCTTGTGTAACACAAAAATTTTTAAAAATCTTTCTTTTTTGAATGTTGATCTATCATTTTTTTTCTCTTTTTTAACTTAATGTTTGATGGCACTAAATTTATCATGAGACCGTTTCTAACTTTTCCCATTTTTACCATAACCAAACTTGAAATAATATTTAAACAAACTTTTTGGGTTGTTCCGGCCTTTAGTCTTGTAGATCCAGCAATTACTTCTTCTTTAGTATTTAAAATAATTTTTAAATTAGCATATTTTAAAATTTTCCCATCAGGATTGTTGCTGATAGCAATTATTAGAGCTTTTTTTGATCGTGAATATTTTAACACCTCACATGTAAAAGGAGTGTTTCCACTAGCAGCTAACCCGATCAAAACATCATTTTCATTAATTTTTTTTTTATTAACAATATTTTTAGAAAGATTAACGTCATCCTCGGCGTTCTCAATTGAACGTGTCAATGCCTTAATCCCTCCTGCCAAAATAAAATCTACCCTTTTTAATGGCCACCCAAAAGTAGGATAAAGCTCCACGCCATCTTGAACACCTATTCGTCCGGAAGTGCCTGCTCCACAATAAATTAATCTTCCTTTATTACTTTTTTTTAAATGTTTAAAAATTTCATCAATCACTGCTTCAATTTCATTCATTGCTTTTTTAATTACCGCTAAACCTTTTTCTTGATCTTTAACCATGGTCTTTAATCCCCGTTTAATTGATAAACTGTCGATTGGATCACTGTTTTTTTGAAGCATTTCTGTTTTTGGAATTTTAACAACCATGATATAAATATATTACATGTCTAAAAATAAGGAAGATAAATTTTTAAATATTACAGGCCTAATGTCTGGAACTAGTTTAGATGGTATAGATATAAGTTTAATAAGAACAAATGGACAAGATTATACATCTTTAAACAAAAACTTTTTTTATGAATATAACAGTAAGACCAGAAAAATTTTTACCGAATGCTTAGAAAATAGCGAGCTTATATTAAAAAAAAAAACTTTAATGTCTAGGTTGAATAAGTTTGTTACAAAATTACATCTAAAAGCTTTAAATAATTCTGGTTTTTTAAAAAATACAGATGTTATAGGATTTCATGGACAAACAATATTTCATAATGCAAAAAATAATCAATCAATTCAATTAGGCAATCCTAAAATACTTGCAGAAACTACTAGAAAAAAAGTTATTTTTAATTTTAGAAAAAATGATATCAAAAATAATGGGCAAGGGGCCCCTTTAGCACCTATTTTTCATAAAGCAATTATCGAAAAATATAAATTTAATTTACCTTGTTGTTTTTTAAATATTGGTGGTATCTCTAATATTACCTATTGGGATGGAAATCAATTAATTGGTTTTGATACAGGGCCAGGCAATGCATTACTAGATAAATATGTTCAAAAGTATTTAAAAAAAAATTTTGATTATAATGGTGATTTAGCTTCAAAAGGAGCAATTGATTTTAGTTTAGTTAATTCTTTTTTAGCAAATCCATATTTTGGAGAAAGTTTCCCTAAATCACTTGATAAGCTTCATTTCAATAACGAATTCATGCAATTGGAAATAAAAAAACTAAGAACAACTGATTCTCTTGCTACATTAGTTAATTTTACAGTAAGATCTATAAGAAATTCTCTAAACTTTTTACCTCAAGTCCCAAAAAATATCTTAGTTACTGGAGGTGGTGCAAAAAACCAGTATTTAATTAAAGAACTTAAAAAAATACTAAATATTAATTTTATAGAAATTTCTGATTATGATATTAACAGTGATTTTATTGAATCTGAGTTAATTGCTTATCTTGCTGCAAGATGTGTTTATAATTTACCAATAACTTATCCTTCAACGACTGGTTCAAAAAAACCATTAAAAGGTGGTGAAATCTATGATTTATAAAAAACCATTTTTATTATTAATTTCAAAAGGAAGCAAAGTAGGTGAAGAGGGTAAAATATCTTTGATATCAGAAAATGGGAATGAATTTTTAAACTTATAAGCCTCTGCATATGTTCCAAGAGGTGAATTACATTGTGCAGATCGATATGAATTCATCAATCTTGCTAGTTTTACAAATCTATCTGGTTTTTGAGTTTTATGACTTAATATGGCCTTTTCTTTCAAACTAAAAACATCGGTTATATTAATATAATAATTTGGATTAAAATTTATTCCCATCAAAGTATCGCAGTACAAAACTGGAATATAATGTCCAGCAGCCATTGTAACATAATTAGATACTATTCTATGATCGGTATGATAATCATTATTTGCATGTGTGATTATTATATTTGGCTTAATTTTTTTTATACTATCACTTAAATAAATCAAATGTTTAGGATCAGTTCCTAAACGTCCATCTGGTAAGTCCAAAAAAATTGGAGTGCCCAATTCAGATAAACCGTCTATAGTCTCTTGTTTTCTTTTCTCTTTTAATATTTTAGGTTTTTCTGTACCTCCCAAGGATCCATCAGTAGATACAATTAATGAAAGTTCATAGCCCAATTTTTTACATTCTGCTAGCAAACCATACATAAAAATTTCTATATCGTCTGGATGTGCTCCAACAGCTAATACTTTCATAATTATAACTTTTCTATAAAACTATATTTAGGTTATTATGGAAAAATGAAAAATTCAAATCAAAATAAAATATTTGGTTATATTGAAGGTTATTATGGAAAACTTTTAAATTGGAAGTCTAGAAAAAAATTAGTTGAAAAAATGTATGAAAATAAAATGAATAAATACATATACGCACCAAAAGAAGATAAACTCCATAGGCTTAACTGGAGAAAAAACTATCCAGATTATTGGTGTAAAGAATTTAAGAAGTTTTGTGAATTTTCTAGAAAGAAAAATATTTCCGTTGGAATTGGTTTATCTCCTGGATTAGATTTTGATTTTAATTGTCTATATGAAGAAAAGAATAAAAACGATTTAATAGAGTCAGATCTAATGATTCTCATTAAAAAGTTTAAAAAACTGTTAAAGTTTGGAGCAAACAATTTAGTTTTATTGTTAGATGACATTCCCGACAATTTTAATGAAAAGCACAAAAATATAAATGAAGGTTTTCTTCATGCTAAACTTGTTAACAGACTTTTAGATGAATTAAATTGTCCTATATCAATAGTTCCCAGAGTCTATTGTGATGAATTAAATGTGATTAAACAGAAGTATTTAACAAACCTAGTTAAATCACTTAACCCTAAAATAAAAATATTTTATTGTGGAGAATTTATTGTATCAGAAAAGTTTAAGAGTAATATTCCAATTATAAAATCTTTAATTAAATCAAAAAAAGTAATTTTTTGGGATAATTATTTTGCTAATGATTACTGTCCAAATAGATTGTTTCTTGGCCCTTGGAAAACAAAACAGGATGACAATCATGTAATGTTAAATCTAACTGGTATGATTAATACAGATTTATTGCTATTAGATATAGTTTCTAATTGCAAAGAGTCTTCATCAAAATTTAATTCTTGGAAAAAAACTTTAAATGAAAATAACATACCTAAAGAATTTTTATCTGTATATAAATTTTTTGAAAAACCAAATTTAAGTTATGAGGAAAAATTTAAACCAATTGAGTTTAATGAAAAAATTTTTGATGATCTTGATTTTTTGATTTGGAAATGGAAAACCCCTCTATCAAGGGAATGGTATCCTTTTCTTCTTAATCTAAAACATGATTTACAAATTTTAACTAATAAACTAGAATTTAACAGGATTTTAAAAACTCAAACAAATCCTAAAATACAAAAAATTATAAATTACTAGGGGATTGAATTATGAAAAACATTGGTTTTATTGGTCTTGGCAATATGGGAAAAGGAATGGCGATTAACCTTTCTTCAAATAATTATAATGTAATAGGCTACGATTCAAATCCAAATGTTTTCAATGAGTTGACAGTGGAAAATATTTCTGAGGGAAAAAATATTGAAGATGTTGTTAAACAAACTGAAATAATTATTACCATGCTTCCTGACGGAATTGCTGTTAAGGAAGTATGGGAACAAATTATAAATTTAGCATCTGAAAATTCTATAATAATTGATTGCTCTACTATAGATGTCAAAACATCATTAGAAGTCCAAAAAAATGCCCTAAATAAAAATTTATTAACATTAGACGCTCCTGTTTCAGGAGGAGTTATGGGGGCAAATGATGGCACATTAACATTTATGATTGGTGGAGAAGAAGAAACTTATCACAAAGTGAAGAATTTGTTTGAAATTATGGGGAAAAAAAATATTTTATGTGGTTCATTTGGGACAGGTCAATCTGCTAAAATATGTAATAATATGCTTCTAGCCTCAACAATGATTGCTGTTGGAGAAAGCTTTAAATTAGCAAAAAACCTTAATCTCGATCTAGAAAAATTGTATGATGTTTTATCAACTTCTAGCGGTTCTTGTTGGGCAATAAACAACTATTGCCCGTATAAAGGTATTGGACCAAAAAGTCCTTCAGATGATGATTTTAAAGGTGGTTTCTCAAGTGCTTTAATGTTTAAGGACTTATCTTTAGCTATATCTGCTGCTAAAGAGACAAATACTAAAATCAATTATGGCAATCAATCTCACAAAAAATTTGAAGCTATTGTGAAAAAAGAAAAGGGACATTTTGACTTTTCTTATGTCGTAAATGAAAGTTAGTGTCCTAAGGCAGCTAACATTAAAATTGCAACTATATTAATTATTTTTATCATCGGATTAATTGCGGGACCAGATGTATCCTTATATGGATCACCAACCGTATCACCAGTAACAGCAGCTTTATGAGCTTCTGATCCTTTTCCTCCATGATTACCATCTTCAATATATTTTTTTGCATTATCCCAAGCCCCGCCACCGGCAGTCATAGATATAGCCACAAAAAGACCAGTAACAATTGTACCTAGGAGCATAGCTCCAACAGTTACAAGCGCAGATTTCTGATCATAAGATGCAATTATAAAATAAACAAAAATTGGCGCTAAGACTGGAAGCAAGGATGGCAAAATCATTTCTTTAATTGCTGACTTTGTTAACATATCAACTGCTCTACTATAATCAGGTTTTGCCTTTCCAGTCATTATTCCGGGTATTTCTTTAAACTGTCTTCTAACTTCCTTTACCACATCTCCACCAGCTCTTCCAACAGCAGTCATTCCTAAAGCTGCAAATAAATATGGCAACATTCCACCAATTAACAGACCAACAACAACGTATGGATCAGATAATGAAAAATTTATTTTAAGTTCAGGAAAATAATAATTTAAGTCATATGTATAAGCAGAAAACAATACTAACGCTGCTAATCCAGCCGAACCTATTGCATAACCCTTCGTAACAGCTTTAGTTGTATTGCCTACAGCATCTAGAGCATCTGTTGTTTTTCTAACCTCATCATCCAAATCGCACATCTCAGCAATGCCTCCAGCATTATCTGTAACTGGCCCATAGGCATCTAATGCTACAACCATTCCTGCCAATGCAAGCATAGTGGTTGCAGAGACTGCAATGCCATAAATTCCATTTAATTGAAATGAGGCTAATATACCTACAGCAATAATAATAGCAGGGATTGCCGTAGATTCTAAGGATATAGCTAATCCTTGAATAACATTTGTGCCATGTCCAGTTTCTGAAGATTGAGCAATTGATTTAACCGGTCTATATTCAGTTGAAGTATAATATTCAGTTACCCAAATTAGTAACCCAGTAACAATTAGACCTACCAAAGCGCAATAAAAATATGTGATATAATCCACTCCAAAAGTAAACTTAGAAGCAAAAAATATTAAGATTCCTGAAATTACCGCTGTAGCAATAAAACCTCTGTACAAAGCACTCATTATATTATTATTAGAACCAAGTTTAACAAAAAAAGTTCCAATTATTGATGCAATTATGCATACACCGCCTATCAACAATGGATACTCCATTCCTTGAATTATATTATCAGATCCAGAAAAAGTTATTGTAGCAAGTAACATAGTAGCCACTATCGTTACAGCATAAGTTTCGAAGAGATCCGCTGCCATACCTGCACAATCTCCAACATTATCTCCAACATTATCAGCTATTACAGCTGGGTTTCTAGGATCATCTTCAGGAATACCAGCTTCTACTTTACCAACTAGATCAGCACCTACATCAGCACCTTTAGTAAAAATACCACCACCTAATCTGGCAAAAATTGAAATTAATGATGCACCAAAAGATAATGCCACCAAAGCTTCAATCAAAATTCTTGTGTCAATACCATTGTCTTTAAGAAAATAATAATACCCTGCAACACCAAGTAATCCTAAACCTACAACTAACATTCCTGTTATTGCACCAGACTTAAAGGCTATATCTAAAGCTGGAACTAAACCTGTTTTGGCTGCTTCAGTTGTTCTAACATTTGCTCTAACAGATATATTCATACCTATATATCCGGCAACACCTGATAGTACAGCCCCAATTACAAACCCAAATGCTACATAAATACCTAGCGTAAGAAAAAGTAATATCGTTACTACAACACCAACAATAGCAATAGTTGAGTATTGTCTATTTAAATATGCTTTAGCGCCAATTTGAATAGAAGTTGCTATTTCTAACATTTTTTTTGAACCAGTCGGAGCTTTCAATATTTGGGTAGTTGCCCAAACTCCATAAATCACCCCAAAAAAACCACAAAGTAACGTAAAAGACATTAGATCCATTTTTAATCCCAATCCAATTTTAATTAATTTTTAAAAACCGCTTCACAATACATTAATATTCCAAGATATCAAGATTGTTTTTCCAATATATTTCATGTAATCAAAAAATTTTCAAAATAGTATCTTTTTTTAAATTTTTTAATATAAAAATTAAATCATTTTTATGCATTGCAATGCAACCTTTAGTAGATCGTAAATCATCAAAACTACAATGAATAAAAATTGCGCTACCTTTACCCTTAATAATTGGTCTAATATTGTATTTAATTTCAATTATAATATCATAAACATCATCTAATCTAAATAATGCTTCATGTCCAATACGCATATTTAATTGAGACTTTTTTATTTTAAAATACTTATTATAATATCTACTTGAAATATCATCACACCATCCCGAATTTTTAGAAACATTTAAAATTCTTTTTCTTATATTTTTATTAGTTTTTAAAAAAGGCAGTTTGTCAGTTCTCAAAAATATTTTTCCTAATTTCCATTTTCCCATAGGAGTTCCAAAATCACCTTCTTTTTTTTTATAAATTGGAAATTTCCCTTTTATACCTAATTGACAATTATAGATTTTATTTTTGAACAAGATCAGGGGTTTGTTTATATAAATCAATTTTAATTTAAACATATTTTACATTATAGTATTTTATTAGCGTATGAATAAAATTTTGTGTTAACATTAATTATAACAATTATTAACTTAACTAAAAGTTCTAAAAATGGCATTTGAAAAACAAGAAAATATTATTACTATATTTGCAAATTATTTTGAATTAAGAATGCTTAAAATTCTTTTGTTGGGAGCAATCAGTGGGTTTCCATGGGTGCTAATTGCTACGGCACTTAGTTTATGGTTAAAAGAAGAAGGATTAAGTAGAAGTACTATTGGCTGGGCTGGTCTTATTTTTGGAGTTTATGCCATTAATTATTTGTGGGCTCCAATAATAGACAAAATTCAAATACCAATCTTAACAAAAAAACTAGGCCATAGAAGAGGATGGATAGTTTTAATGCAAATTGCAATTTTACTTAGCTTGGTAGTTTGGAGTTTTATTAATCCAACACAAAACTTAGCTCTTTTAATTAGTGTTGGATTAATTATTGCAATTGCCTCTGCTACTCAGGACATAACAGTTGATGCATTAAGAATTGAACAAATTAATCCTAACGAGCAAAAATCGATGGCTGCCGGAGCAGCAATGGCAGTAGTTGGATGGTGGACTGGTTATAAATTGGGAGGTGCAATTGCCTTGTTTACATCAGAATTTTTTCAAACAATAGGAATTGAAAACTATTGGCAAACTACTTTTTTAGTTTTGGGAGTTGTAATCATTTTAATGAATATAGGTTTAATGTTTATTCATGAAAAAGGTTCAATTGAAAGAAATAATGCTCAATCACTATTATATAAAAAAGTAGATAATTTTATTGGTGATAATAAAAATTTTATTTTACTTTGGATAAGAAAATTAATAGCTTGGATTATAGTCACGGTTGCTGGGCCGATAATTAGTTTCTTCAAAAAAAATGGCTTTGCTATAGCCTTAGGAATATTGGGGTTTGTTTTTTTATTCAAAATTGGGGAAGCATTTCTTGGCCGTATGTCTATTGTTTTTTATAAAGAAATTGGCTTTTCAAAAGGGCAGATTGCTATTTATTCAAAGACACTTGGTTGGATCACAACTGTTCTTTTTACCTTGTTAGGGGGGGTAATGGCTATGAGAACTGGAGCCATTAAAACTATGTTTATTGCTGGTGGACTAATGGCAGCAACTAACTTGTTATTTGCACTTTTAGCATGGACAGGTAAATCTGAATTATTATTTGCAATTGCTGTAATAGCTGATGATATTACTGCTGCATTTGCAACGGTTGCATTTGTTGCATTTATCTCATTACTAGTTGATAGAAATTATACAGCAACTCAATATGCATTACTTGCTTCAATTGGCACCTTAGGAAGAACAACGCTTGCTTCATCTTCAGGGGCGTTAGTTGATTGGTTAGACGGACAATGGGGAACTTTTTTCGTGTTAACTACATTAATGGTCATACCTTCTTTACTAATTTTATTATATATAAAAAAACATATAAAAATTTAATTTTTGTTAATTTTTAAATTGAGCTTTAAACCTAATTCACTTAGCTGTTTATCGCTAACTTTGGAAGGGGCTCCCATCATCAAGTCTTCTGCCTTACCTGTCATTGGAAATAAAATAACCTCTCTAATATTAGGTTCATCAGCTAATAACATTACAATCCTGTCTATTCCAGGTGCAATGCCTCCATGGGGAGGCGCTCCATATGAAAATGCGTTTATCATTCCAGGAAATTTGCTATCAACAACCTCTTTTTCATAGCCTGCTATACTAAAAGCTTTATACATTATTTCGGGTATGTGATTTCTTATAGCGCCAGAAGAAAGTTCTATTCCATTACAAACTAAATCATATTGAAATGCTAATATTTCAAGCGGATCTTTTCCCTCAAGAGCTTCCATGCCTCCTTGCGGCATAGAGAAAGGATTATGTGAAAATTGAATCGTATTTGTTTTCTCATCAATTTCAAACATTGGATAATCAACAATCCAACAAAATTTAAACTGATTTTTATTAATTAAATTTTGATCTTGTGCTATTTTGATCCTTGCTTTTCCTGCCAATTCTGAAGCTGCTTTATATTTCGCACAGCAAAAAAACAATGCATCTCCATCCTTTAAACTAAATTTATTTTTTAATTCTTGAGTTTTTTCTTTGCCTAATGCATTAGCAACTGGTCCCTTTCCTTCTCCTTCATTAAAGATTATATATCCCATCCCAGGAGCACCTTCGGTTTGAGCCCAAGCATTCATTTTATCAGCTATTGATCTTGTGCCACAATTTAGGCCTGGAATCCCCCTTACAACGCTGCCAGATCTAATATTATTAGCAAAAATTTTAAATCCCGAGTCCTCAAAGACGTTTGTGACATCTTGAATAATTATATCAAATCTTAAATCCGGTTTATCTGTACCATATTTTAAAATTGAATCATTGTAAGTAATGTATTCAAAATCTTTAACAACTTCTTTTTTTGAAAATGTTTTGAAAACTTCATATATAACAGGCTCAACTGCATCAAAAACATCCTGTTGTTCTACAAAAGACATTTCTAAATCTAATTGGTAAAATTCTCCAGGAGACCTGTCAGCTCTACTATCTTCATCTCTGAAACAGGGTGCAATTTGAAAGTATTTATCAAAACCTGAGACCATAATTAATTGCTTGAATTGTTGCGGAGCCTGAGGTAAGGCATAAAATTTTCCTTTATTAATTCTGGACGGAACTAGAAAATCTCTTGCCCCTTCAGGACTTGAAGCTGTCAAAATAGGTGTTTGAAACTCTAAAAATCCCTGTTCTAACATTTTTTCTCTAATTTTTTGTATAATTTTTGATCTTAAAATAATATTTTCATGAGGTCTTGATCTTCTGAGATCTAGATATCTATAAGTTAGCCTTGTTTCCTCACCATAATCTTCATCAGAATTTACCTGTAAGGGTAGAGAAGAAGATTCGGATAATATCTCTAAACTACGTATATTTAATTCTACTTCTCCTGTTGGTAGATTATTATTAATTGTTTCTTCAGATCGTTTAACTACTTCTCCTGAAACACAAATCACACTTTCTAATGTCAAATTTTCTATAGATTTAAAATGTTCACTCAAGCTATCTACGACAACTTGCGTTATTCCAAAATGATCTCTTAAATCTACAAAAATTAATTGCCCATGATCTCTTTTTCTGTGAATCCATCCAGATAATTTAATTTCCTGTCCTACATTTGAAATTCGAATCTGGTTACAGTAATTGGTTCTATATTTATGCATAAGTTTCCTTAATCTATCCAATTAATTCTTAAATAGATTTTTTAGTAATTTCAATTTTTTTCAATTTTTTTTATAAACATTACAAACGGAATAATAAATTTAATGACTATTTTAGTCCTTTTTATTTATCTATATAAGAAAATAGTTTCTAAAGGATTTGCATCTCAATATTCATCTTCAAAAATTGTTAATTGAAAACCTTATAAGTTTCAACATATTTTTTAATATTGCCATTTTACAAAAATTTTTGAAATATAAAAAATTACCCCTAAAATAAATATAGGTAAAATCATTTGTATGATTGTGAATACACCTAGATCTTTTCTATTTCCACTAAATGACAAGTTTATCATTTCAATAGACAAAGTTGAAATTTCACCTTCACCTATAAAATAAACTGGTGTATATAATCCAATTGAAACTAGCATTCCTACTGCTAGAGATAACAAAATTGCTTTGCTTAACAATGGTAATTTAATAAAAAGAAAAATATTTAAGTTTGATTTCTGAAATGTTTTCCCCAGATCAATATAATCCTGTTTAATATTCCTGAATGCAGGAGCTAAAATTAAAAATGTATAAGGTACAACATATAATACTTCTACATAAACCAAACTAAAGATATTGCCATTGAGATCATTTTTAATTAAAACATAGCTTATACCTACAAGAAATGATAATTCTGGAATTATTAGTGGAACAAAAAAAACTAATTCAATATATTTATTTCTAAAATTAATTAAATAACTAACTTCGAGCCATAAAAGAATAATAAAGCAACTTAAAAAAGATACAATCGCAGATATATAAACTGTATTCAAAAAAGAAGTATAAAAATTATTTGCAAAACTAGAAAAATTGTGAAATGTCAAAACAGTGGGTAATAAATTTGGGAAACTCCAGATTTCACTAAAAGCCCACAAAACACATAAAAAAATACATAGAATTGAAGTAGACATTACAAAAAAACAAGTTATGAAAAATAAATTTTCCACAAAATTTTTTGTTCTTGGAAAAATAATTAAAATTAATGTCTTTGTCTTTCTCACAAATATTTCAATTATATGCCAAAAAATAATTAATCCTATAATTACAAAAAATTGAAATAATGCCATACAGCTTACAAGAGCTATGTTACTTGGATCATTTTTTTGATATAGTTCTAAAATTCTAATTGATAATATTGAAGGTGTAGATGGAGCCAAAAAATAAGACATATCAACTACAGAAGCGGAGAAAATTAATACAATTATTATAGAAATTTTTAATTTTTTATATAACTGTGGAAAAATAAAATAAATCCAAGAGCCAAATGA
>MDSW01147137.1_pt1 | contig 12102 bp, 10 predicted proteins | sample 811171 | NCBI WGS metagenome assembly MDSW01 (sample SAMN05326641, study PRJNA326480) | marine metagenome | isolation source: seawater | place: Atlantic Ocean: North West | collected 2012
GGAATATCAATGAAAATGTTTTTGGTTGTAACTCTTCCAGTACTTATTGGAATGTTAATAAGAAAATTCGCAACAAATTTTATTACGTCTAAATCTCAACTTGTCGAAAGAATTTCAGTTCTTTTATTTGTAATTGTTTTTGCTGCTATATGGGTTGAAGAGTGGCAGAATATAATGGGCTATATTAAACAAGCAGGATTAATTACTTTCGTTTTAAATATTGTTATGATGTTTATTGGTTATTATGTTGCAAAGTTTCTTGCCAGTGGAGTTGCACAAAGAAAATCTATTTCACTTGAGTGTGGACTTCAAAACGGAACTTTGGCTGTATTTGTAGCAAGCCAACTCTTCAACGATATAGTCTATCTAATACCCACCGCTACTTACGCAATAGTGATGTTTATGACCTCATTAGTTTATGTTTTTATTGTGAGAAAAATTGACTAATTAATTAATTATTTATTCTTGTGCTGATTAAGTATATATAGCTATAAACTTTAAATTCGGGGCGTAGCGCAGTCTGGTAGCGCATCTGGTTTGGGACCAGAGGGTCGCAGGTTCAAATCCTGCCGCCCCGACCATTTTTATGAAAATACAAAAAGTTGTTATTATAGGATCTGGAACAATGGGAAGTGGAATAGCTGCACACTTGTGTAATGCAAATATTCCCGTTGTACTTCTTGATTTGAAAACAGAAATTGCTGAAAAAGCAAAAGAAAGAATACTAAAATCACGCCCACCATTATTGTTTGAAAAAACAAAAATAAATATTTTAAAAACTGGAAATATTTCAGATGATTTTGAAAATGTAGCAGATGCAGATTGGATTATTGAAGCCGTGGTTGAAAGAATAGATATAAAACATAATATTTACAAAAAAATATTTCAAAAAAGAAAGAAAGAATCTATTGTATCTTCAAACACTTCAACAATACCTTTAAAAATTCTTTCTCAAAAATTAACCAGTTCTGACAAGAAAGATTTTTGTATAACACATTTTTTTAATCCAGTTCGATACATGGGGCTACTCGAAATTGTTAGAGAAGAGTCAAACGATAAAAAAAAAATTGATTTATTAAAAAATTTTTGTGAAAGCAATCTAGGTAAAGGTGTGATTGTGTGTGGTGATACACCTGGGTTTTTAGGTAACAGGATCGGTGTATACGCGATGCAAATAGCTATGACTGAAGCAATTAAAATGAATTTATCAATTGAAGAAGCCGATGCCGTTTTTGGTAGACCTATGGGTATACCAAAAACAGGCGTTTTTGCATTATATGATTTAATCGGTATTGATTTAATGTCAGATGTATTAAAAAGTTTCAAGAAAGAATTGCCAAAAAATGACGAGTTCTTGAATGTTGCTGATGGTATTCCAATAATACAAAAGTTAATTGAAACTGGCTATACAGGTAGAAAAGGTAAAGGAGGATTCTACAGAATCAATAAATCAGATGGTAAAAAAGTTTTAGAGGCATTTGATTTAAATAAAAATAGATATTTTCCTGCTAAAAAAATAGATCTTCAAATAAATAAAGTAAATCTTTTAGAATTAATAAACAGAAATGATAAATATGGTGTATATGCATGGTCAGTAATATCAAAAATAATATTGTATTCTTCATCTTTGATTCCACAAATAACAAAAGAATATAACGATATAGATGAGGCTTTAAGACTTGGATTTAACTGGTCAATGGGTCCTTTTGAGATGTTAGAATCAATAGGGCTTGATAATTTTTTTTCAAAAATACAAAATTTGAACAACAATGATTTTCTAAAAAATTTGAAAGATCAAAATTTAGAAAAATTTTATGATCAAAGACAAAAGTATACAGATATTGAAACATTAGGAAAAATTAAAAAGTCCGTTATTAAAATGGAAAAAAATGATTCTGCTGAAATTTATAGATTTAAAGATTTTAATATTGTCGAGTTTAATACAAAAGCTAATGCATTAGATTATAATTCTATGGATGCATTAATGAAGGCAACAGACAAACCGTTAATTATAATTAATGAAAGTATGCAATTTTCAGCTGGTGTAAATTTAAATTATGTTATGGAATTTGTTGAAAAGAAAGATTTTAAATCAGTTGAAAAATTTATAAAATATTTTCAAGAAACCTGTAAACATTTAAAATATTGTAAAAATCCGGTTATTTCTGCACCGTCAGGACTAGCATTGGGTGGGGGAGAAGAGGTTTTGTTGCAAAGTAACTATGTTGTTTCGCACACAAATATTGTAATGGGTTTAGTTGAAACAATAGTTGGTTTAGTACCAGCTGGTGGCGGGTGCAAAGAATTATTATGGAGATGGACTCAAAGCGATGAAGGTAAAAGCGACCCTGACTTTGGACCATTGAAAGTCTTTGATATTATTGGTTATGCCAAAACTGCCTCATCACCTCAAGAGGCCAAACCCCTTTTATTCCTAGACTCAAACCACGAAGTAATAATTAACAGAAATAATCTCTTGCCTGTTGCTAGATCTTTCATTAAAAAAAATAAGAACCTTAAACCTCCTATAAAATGCAAATTTAAATTGTCAGGCGAAAAAGTAAGAAAAAAAATGCATAAACTTCTTGATGATTTATATAATAGCCAAAAAATTAAAGATCATGGTATGGTGGTTGGAAAAGAATTAGCATATGTTTTAAGTGGTGGTGATACAAATTTGAGCAACGAAATTAGCGAAGATCAAATGTATAAATTAGAGCTAGAAAGTTTTATGAAATTATTAGATAAAGAAAAAACTCAAAATAGAATAATTCATACTTTAAAAACAGGAAAACCATTAATTAATTAAATGACTATTTATAATGCACCAGTCGAAGAAATGATGTTTTTGTTTGAAAACTTAAAAGATAACAAAAATTATAATGAAATAGACAAACTAAAAGAAATTAATTCAGATTTAGTTAAAGATATCTTAGTTGAGGCAGCTAAAATAAATAAAGATATTATACTACCTCTAGCAAAAACAGGCGATGAAAAACCATGTATTTATGAAAATGGAATTGTTAGATCCCCTCCCGGTTATAAAGAAGCGTATAAAAAATTTATTGCAGATGGATGGACCTCATTATCTTGTGATCCTAAGTATGGAGGTCAAGGTATGCCTAAAACTGTCAGTACTTTTTTTGAAGAAATGTTATCTTCATCAAGCTTATCTTTTAAATTGTATAGCGAATTAAGTATCGGAGCTTACAATTGTATTCTTCACCATGCAGATCAAAAAATAAAAGATAAATTTCTTCCTAAAATTGTTGAAGGCAAATGGAGTGGCACAATGTGTTTGACTGAATCTCATTGCGGTACCGATCTTGGACTTTTGAAAACTAAAGCTTTAAAACAAAATGATGGTTCGTATAAAATTACAGGACAAAAAATATTTATAACTTCAGGAGATCATGATTTAACAGAAAATATTATCCATCTTGTTTTAGCGAGAATACCCGGTTCACCTCCTGGAACAAAAGGCATAAGTTTATTTTTAGTTCCAAAATATATTGTCAAAGAGAATGGCGAAGTAGGTTCTCGAAATGGCGTTAACACCGGATCAATCGAAACAAAAATGGGCATCAAGGGATCACCAACATGTGTTCTAAATTTTGATAATGCCACGGGATATATGATTGGCCCTGAAAATAAAGGATTGAACTCAATGTTTACAATGATGAATTTAGAAAGAATAATTGTTGGTATCCAAGGTCTTGGGATTGCTGAAACTGCTTATCAAAATGCATTAGCTTATGCAAAAGAACGAAAACAAGGCAAAGCCAATAATAGCAAAAATAAAGATGCAGATTTAATAATAAAACATGCTGATATAAGACGGAGTTTAATGAACATGAAATCACTAATCGAGGGACAAAGATCACTTGCTTTTTGGGTATCACAACAGATAGATGTTAGTTTGAACCATTCAGATCAAAAAATTAAAGGTTATGCAAACGATTTAGTTTCTTTAATGACACCTTTAATTAAATCTTTTTTCACAGATATTGGAATGGAAATTACAAACGACGCAATCCAAGTATTCGGTGGTTATGGTTATACAAAAGATCAAGGTATTGAACAGTTATTTAGAGACAATAGGATAACACCTATTTATGAAGGCACCAATTCTATTCAGGCTATAGATTTAGTTTATAGAAAAATATTGAATAATAAAATTTTTGATAAATACATTTCTCAAATTACAGATGAAGTTAAAGACTATACAAATAATAAAAATCTTGAATTATTTGTCCAAAAATTTCAGAAATATATTGAATTGCTGAATAATTTTACTTCTTGGCTTTCAGAAAAAAATAAAAATTCAAAAGATGATGTTAGTTCAGCATGTAATGACTACTTAAAAGTTCTTGGTTATATAAGCCTGGCACATTCGTGGCTCAAAATATTAAAAGTAAGTTATGAAAAAATTGACAAAAATAAAGCATTTTTTGAGGATAAGATTAATACAGCTAAATATTATTTCGACAAAATACTTCCAAGAGCTCAAAGTCATTACCTTTCAGCTATTACAGGCAGTGATACTATTATGAAATCAAATTTTAATTAAAAATGAGTCATTACGATACAAACTTAAACAAAAATAGTGCAAATTTTGTACCACTTACACCTTTATCATTTTTGCAAAGGGCAAAAGATATATATCCAACTTATGAAGCTTTAATTTATGAGGATCGCAAATATACTTGGAGTGAGGTTTTTAATAGATGTGTAAAATTTGCTAGTGCTTTAGAAAAAATTGGTATTAAAAAAGGTGATACAGTTTCTTTTTTAGCTTTTAATACTCCTGAGATTTTCGAAGCCCACTATTCAGTTCCTATGACAGGTGCTGTATTGAACACAATCAATATTAGACTAGATGCAAAAACAATTGCTTATATTTTAGATCATAGCGATGCGAAAGTTCTAGTTGTCGATCGACAACTACATAAAGAGGTTAGAAAAGCATTAAGTTCTTTAAAAAAAAATATAAAAATAATTGATATAGTTGATAAATATGCCGATCAGTCAAAATTAGAAAAAATTGGAGATTTAGAGTATGAGGAGTTTCTAAAATCTGGCGATAATAATTATATTTGGAAAATGCCTGATGATGAGTGGCAAGCAATATCATTAAGTTATACTTCTGGAACGACTGGAAATCCAAAGGGTGTTGTCTATCATCATAGAGGATCATATTTAATGTCTACGGGCAGTGCAGCAGCATGGAATATGCCAAATAGATTAAATTTTTTAACAGTTGTACCCATGTTTCATTGCAATGGCTGGGGTTATCCTTGGACTGTACCAATGTTAAATGGTCGTACAATTTGTTTACGTAATATTGATATTAAAAAAATTTTTGAATTAATAGATAAATATAACGTTACTCATTTTGGTGGTGCGCCAATAGTATTAAATATGATAACTGGAGCATCAGAGAATGAGCGTAAAAAATTAAAACATAAAGTACATGTTTTAACAGCGGGCGCTCCTCCACCAAGTATTATTTTTAAAAAAATGGAGGCTCTTGGATTTGAAGTAATGCATGTGTACGGATTAACCGAAACTTATGGTCATGTAACACAATGTGCTTGGAACGAAACCTGGAACAATTTTGATGAGGAAAAGAAAAATGAGATAAAGGCACGGCAAGGAGTAAGATATCCTAATACTGAAGGAGTTAAAATTATGAATCCTGAAACCATGAAAGAAGTTCCAAGGGATGGAAAAACTATCGGTGAAATAATGATAAGAGCAAATGTTGTAATGAAAGGTTATTTTAAAGACAAGGACTCAACCGACAAGGCAATGAAAGGTGGTTGGTTTCACTCTGGAGATTTGGCTGTAATGCACGAAGATGGTTATGTAAAAATTCAAGATAGATCCAAAGATATAATTATTTCAGGTGGTGAAAATATATCGTCTATAGAGATAGAAAATACTTTATCAAAACATCCTTCCGTATCTATTGCCGCAGTAGTTGCTAAACCAGATGATAAATGGGGAGAAGTACCTTGTGCATTTATAGAAACGGTAAAAGATAAAAAAGTTTCCGAAAAAGAACTAATTTCTTTTTGCAAAGAGACACTTGCGGGATTTAAAGTTCCTAAAAAAGTTCAATTTTGTGAATTACCAAAAACTTCAACCGGTAAAATTCAAAAATTTGAACTTAGAAAAAAAGCTAAAGAAATAAATTAACTCTGAAATGTCAAAAATATCAATCGATCTTATTTGGAAACTTGAAAATGGAGCTATGTCACCAGGAAAGTATTCAAACCAACATGAAATAATTTTTACTCCTAATACCAAAATTGTAGCAGATTCTGCTCCAGATTGGAGAGGAAATGAATTAAACACAAATCCCGAACAAACACTTGCAGCTTCAGTAAGCAGTTGTCATATGATGACCTTTTTAGCACTTGCTGCTAAAATGAAATGGCCAGTTAAAACTTATAAAGATACAGCAATAGCTACACTTGGAAAAAATCTAAAAGGTTTAATGTCAGTTACTGAAATTCAACTCAATCCTAAAGTTGAGTTTTCAAATGGCTTCTCTGTTGATGTAACAAAAATGAGAGAAGTACAGGATAGAGCACATCGATATTGTTTTATATCAAATTCACTTTCACAAGAGGTCAAAGTTAAAATTAATTAATTTATGAATGATGTTAAGAATAATAAATTGGTAAAAACTACAGTTCACTCTGACTGCATTCTTCGACTTACTTTAAATAATCCGTCACAACATAACGTTTTATCAGATGAAATGATGTCAGATATTCAGTCAGTTTTGGATAAATCTGTTAACGATAAATTAATAAGAGTGATTATTATTTCCGCTGAGGGAAAAACATACTCCGCAGGACATGATTTAAAACAATTAAAAAAAGGACGTCTTAATTCTGATAAGGGTAAGGACTATTTTAAGAAAGTTATGCAAAAATGTTCAAAACTTATGCAATCAATCATTAATAATCCAAAACCTATTATTGCAGAGGTTGCTGGTACCGCTACTGCTGCTGGCTGTCAATTAGTTGCGAGTTGCGATTTAGCGTATGGTGGAACATCATCCAGATTTGCAACACCAGGAGTTAATATCGGCTTATTTTGTTCAACACCAATGGTTGCTTTGTCCAGAACCGTATCAAATAAACATTCTATGGAAATGCTTCTAAATGGAGATTTAATTTCTTCAAAAAAAGCTGCTGAAATTGGTTTAATCAATGAGGTAGTAGAGGATAATGAACTAAAAAATATAGTGTTACAAAAAGCACTAAAAATTTCTAAAAAATCATCTATGACGTTAAAAATTGGCAAACAAGCTTTTTATAATCAAATAAACATGAACTTGTCAGAAGCATATGATTATGCATCAAATGTAATGGTTCAAAATATGCTTAAAATTGATGCCGAAGAGGGAATAGATGCTTTTATAAACAAAAGAAATCCTAATTGGCAAGATAAATGATTTTTGAAGTAGAAAACAAAAAAGTTTTTTCTTCCGACATCGGTCAAACTTTTGATCAAAAAAAACATTCTATCATATTACTTCATGGAAGCGGCCAGTCACATGTTGTTTGGTCTTTAACTGATCAATTTCTTTTTGATCAGGGCTTTAATGTATTTGCACTAGATTTACCAGGTCATGGTAATTCAGAGGGTTCTTCACTAAAATCAATTGAAGATATGGCTGATTGGCTTAACAAAGTTGTTCAAGTTATTGGAATTAAAGATTTGACTATTTTAGGTCATTCCCAAGGTTGTTTGGTAGCTTTAGAATATGCAAATAAATTTTCTAAAAATATTAAAAATTTAATTTTTGTTGCAGGTTCTTATCAAATACCCGTTAATAAAAGTTTAATAGATCTCGCTAATTCAGGAGATATGGAGTCGCTAAATTTAATGATGAAATGGGGGTATGGATATTCAAAACAATTTATTGGTGGCAATCCACTTCAGAAGATCTTGAATTCCTCTAGAGAAGTACGTGAGGTTTTAGCTGTAGACTTAATTGCCTGTAATAATTATAAGAACGGAATCAATTGTGTTAAGAAAATTAAATGTCCTACCTTTTTTATATTTGGAGAATTGGATAAGATGATTAAATTAGATAAAGGCAAAGAATTTTCAGGCTTAATAAATGGGTCAAAAACACATATCATCAAAGATTGTGGTCATATGATAATACTGGAAAATGCATTTGAAATGAGAGAACAAGTAGCTAAATTTTTAAAATGATGAAAAAATTTTTAATCTCAAAAACAAGAAGACTTAGAAGTACACCTTTTACCTCAAGATTAGAAAAATATGGAGTAGGTGGCTACACCGTTTACAATCATATGCTTTTACCTACTTTTTTTGAGTCAGTTGAATCAGAATACGAGCATTTGAAAAATCATGTTCAGTTATGGGATGTAACTGTTCAAAGACAAATTGAGATTAGCGGCAAAGACTCATACAAATTAATTCAACTAATGACATGCAGAGATCTTTCTGAAGCAAAAATTAATAAATGTTATTATGTACCTTTAATTGATAAAGATGGAAATATGGTAAATGACCCTTTAGTTTTAAAAATTAATGAAAACAAATGGCGTATTTGTATTGCTGACTCCGATGTATTGTTTTTTGCTAAAGGAATAGCAGGTTCATTTAATTTAGATGTAAAAATTTTTGAAACAAATATAGCAACTTTGGCTATTCAAGGACCAAAATCTGAAGAGGTAATGAAAAAAGTATTTGGTATTAGTATAAGCAAATTAAAATTTTTTAGTTATGATTACTTTGAATTTAATGGTGTTAAGCATATGATTTCAAAATCAGGTTTTTCAAAACAAGGAGGTTATGAAATTTATATTGAAGATATAAACTCGGGACTAAAATTATATGATCAATTAATGAAAGAAGGAAAAGATTTAAATATTAAACCTGGTTGTCCTAACGCAATTGAAAGAATTGAAGGTGCACTTCTATCATATGGTAACGATATGGATAATAATGATAATCCATTCGAATGTGGTTTTGATAAGTATATTTGTCTTGATAATGGAATTGATTATTTAGGAAAAAAAGCTCTTCAGGATATTAAAAAAAAAGGAATAGAAAAAAAATTAATGGGTGTAAAAATTGATTTAGACGAGATAAACCTAACTAAAGAAGAGAATCTTTTAGATGCAAATGATAATATTATAGGCTTTCTAAGATCAGCAGCTTTCTCCCCTAAATTTCAAAAAGTAGTTGGCATTGCAATGATTAAATCTAAATACTGCAATGTTGCTCAAGTGTTTAAAGTCAAAATAAATGAAAAAGCTGCATCGGGAGTAATTTGCAATTTACCAATATTATAAATTTATGAAAAAGGCAAAAATATATATACCAACAAAAACTGCTATGCAATCGGGCAGGGGCAAAACAAAAAAATGGATATTAAAATTTGATACTAGACATGGGGTTACAAATCCACTTATGGGATGGGAGTCGGGAGACGATACGTTAAATGAAGTTATATTAGAGTTTTCAACAAGAGAAAAAGCGATTAATTATGCAAAAAAAAATAATATTCTTTATGAATTGGTAGAGCCAAAGAAATCTGATTTTATTATTAAATCATACGCTGATAATTTTTTGAAAGACTAATATGTGGAGAAGTTTTTTTACAGAGAGAAAGTGGCTTTTATGGTCCTGGGGTGGAGCTCTTTTTATATTTCTCTCTCTACTTTCGCAAACATGGATAGATGTAAAAATTAATGAATGGTATAAAGGATTTTACGATCTTCTTCAAAAAGCCACGGAAAGAGATATTTCTGAGTTTTACGATGGCCTCATTCTTTTTATGAAGTTGGCTATTCCTTATGTAATTATTTATACAGTTACTAATTATTTTACCAGACTATGGGCTTTTAGATGGAGAGAGGCTATGACTTTCTCTTATATGCCTTATTGGAGAAAAATTGATGCAAAAGTCGAAGGTGCATCTCAAAGAATCCAAGAGGACTGTATGAATTTTGCAAAAATTGTTGAAAGTCTTGGTTTGCAGGTTGTTAGAGCAATTATGTTGTTAATTGCATTTATACCTATTTTGTGGGGTTTGTCATCAAATGTTGTTATTCCTTTTTTTAAAGACATATCTGGTTCGCTAGTTTGGGTTTCTTTGACTGCTAGTTTGGGTGGTTTAATTATTAGTTGGTTGGTTGGTATAAAATTACCTGGTCTTGAATATAATAATCAAAAAGTTGAGGCAGCGTTTAGAAAAGAACTTGTGTATGGTGAAGATGATAGAAAGAATTATGTAAAACCACCAACAGTTCTGGAGTTATTTACAGGTATTAAGTTTAACTATCATAGACTGTTTTTACATTATGGTTATTTTGATCTTTGGTTGATTATGTATAATCAATCGATGATTATCGTTCCATATATATTGATGGGTCCAGGTTTGTTTACAGGAGCAATGACTCTTGGAATCCTAATACAAACATCTAGTGCATTTAGAGAAGTTCAAAGCAGTTTTTCATTATTTTTACAGAATTGGACAAGAATTACTGAACTTAGGTCAATTTATAAAAGGCTGAATGAATTTGAAAAAGCAATACATTTTAATAAACCCTTGAGAAAACCAAGAAAATCTGATGTAAGAGCTTAATGGAGCTCTACCTTAAGTTAATAGATGTACTTTTCCCGGTCTTTTTAATTATTGGAATTGGTTTTTATCTTGGAAGAAAAAATCCAAAATTTGATACAGATTTTATAACTAAGCTAACAGGAACTTTCGGAACTCCTGCGCTAATCTTTTATTCTTTGACCTCAACAGGAGTAAATTTAGATACATTCGTAGAGTTTTTTACTTATAAAGTAATTTTAGTTACTGGATTTTCATTGGCGGGAATATTAACTTTGTTTCTAACAAAAAGAGATATTATTTATGAACTCCCTCCACTAATTTTACCTAATAATGGCAATATAGGCTTATCAGTATGCTTATTTGCTTATGGTGATCTAGGTTTAGGAATAGCTGGCGCAATTGCCTCTGTAATAATGCTTCTACACTTTACTTTGGGTATATTTCTTGCAAAAAAAGAATTTGATTTAAAAGTTTTGTTTAAGAACGGTCCAATATACGGGATTTTGTTAGCATTAATTTTTCTTTATTTTGAATTTGATGTCCCTATTTTTTTAGAAAATGCTACATTTCTAATTTCATACGCTACTATCTTTTTGGTTTTAATGGCTCTAGGTATTGCCTTAACAAGATTAAAGGTTTTTTCTTTCAGATTATCTTTAATAAATTCTTTTACAAGAATGGTTTTGGGTCCAATTATTGGTCTCTTAATGATATCATTTTTTAATCTCAGCGGGGTAGAGGCGGGCGTTTTGTTTATTCAAAGTGCCATGCCCAGCGCTATTCTCTGTTATTTGGTTGGTTCTATGTATTCGCCCAAAAAAGTAGTTGATAGTATCGCCAGCACTATATTTGTATCTACCTCTATATCTTTCGTAACCCTTCCTTTTATTGTTTACATAGCTCTCAGATTTTTTAATTAGGTAAGCTTTATTGTCTTATAATTTGAAGTATTAGTTTAAGTTATTTATATAAACCATTGTTTTAATTGAATAATTTGTACTTATACTTAAAGTTATAAAGGAAAACTGAATTATATAGTTTTTAAAGTAATTAAATAAATTATAATTAATAAAGGGCGTAAAATAACCAAAAACAGTTAATTTAACGAAGAAATATACCTTTTTATGATCAAAATAACTGTTTGAAATGTTATTTAATTCAGATAATCAAAGAGGTTTGCAATATTAGAATATATCGATTAATGGGCCGTATATGGGTCTATTTTAAGCGTTTAGGCATATAGGCTCTAATATACTGCGTAAAACTATGTTTTTTAATAAAATACATCTTCAGATTGAAAAAAACGTTGAAAAATAAGGGTTTTAAGGGTAAAAAGTGGGCTATTTTAGCTGTTTTTTTGGTATCTAGAGTACTTCTTAGATCCTTTGTTTGGACCCACTAATATTAAGGTCCATGTTGATTTACCCTCCGGTATCCTTAAACTGTGTCTATCAGTGCCTTTTCTGAAGCCCATGTAC
>MDSW01026544.1_pt1 | contig 12101 bp, 8 predicted proteins | sample 811171 | NCBI WGS metagenome assembly MDSW01 (sample SAMN05326641, study PRJNA326480) | marine metagenome | isolation source: seawater | place: Atlantic Ocean: North West | collected 2012
TAGTGTGGGCGCTCAAAGCCAGCAGGACCCCACAGGTTTCATGGAGGATGCCATTCTTGCAGAGGATGAGTTAAGTATCCTGCTTCAAGAAGAGCCATTAAGTCGGTTTAAAAAACAGGCTCTTCAACGGCTTGCCGTATCCTCCGGCTACTTCACTGACCGTGACAACACGAGTGAACACCGATGGTTTGCGACGGAAATTGGGACCGGCATACCACTGGGGAACTTTGAGAACATACTTGCGACTGAAATCTCATTTCGAAATGATGTGCTGTCACTACCAGACGAAGGATTGAAACGCAGTGATCTTTATAATCTAGGCTGTTCTCTGTTCTTTAAAAAGTCCCTTTCGGACCAACGTAATCTACTCATCAATTTCCGGCCCAGTTACCAAGGAGATTTCGAGGCTACCGCCAATACATTTGGTATGTTTGGTATGGCCCTCATCACGAAACAACTGGAAGCCCATGACCTGACGTTGTCATATGGGGTCGTACATCTTAATCAGGTAGACATCGGTTTATTGCCAGCATTGGGGCTCCGCTGGGACCCCAAACCCGAAATGACTGTTGATTTAAGATTTCCCGAATCTAAGATCTCATGGCGTCTCGATAAGAATGGGCGTTTCAGTGAACATTGGCTTCACGCTTCTATTGGATTCAGCGGAAATCGATGGGGGATTCGTGATCCTGACGGTACTGATAATGAGATAGGACTTAAATATTGGTCGGCTGCACTCACCTTGGAACAAAAACGGGACGGTGGGGGCGGCTGGTGGATCCATCTATCTCATCAATTCGCGCGTCGGTTCCTGGAACTTGGTGAAGCTGATTTGAAATTAAGCAATGGATTCCAACTAGCAGCGGAAATCGCTTATTAGCAATTGTTACCTACTAGCTATTTAAGAAGGAATAATTTATTGAGTCAAAGCGATGAGAAAACGGGGGCGGACACGCATAGCAACGAAATCTTCGACGATCAAAAAACTCTACGGCTTTGGCCTGCTGTGCTTCTCATGATCACAGGCATTTTGTCGTCTCGTGTCACAGATTTTTTTGAAGATGCTCCATCCTGGCTATGGATGGTCGTCGCGTTTGGCCCTCTCTTGTGCTCAATATTAGCTCTAGTTTGGTGGACATTCTTTAGTCGCACCACGAAGCGTCAGCGGATTTACGGATTGATCGGAATCATTGGTACCGGATCCATTGTCCTGCTTTTTTTAGACCAAACTATGTATGGTCCGGTCATCATGATGATCACTCTCCCTCTGGGCATGACAGGCTTTGTGGTCGGACTCTATCTGGCTCGCTGGCTGCCTTTGTCACCCAACTGGCTAGCCGTGACAGGATGCATACTCGGATTCAGCTACTCTCTATTTTTTCGTTATGAGGGGATGTGGGGTGACTTCACTGTAAGGCTCGCGCCGCGCTGGCAGCCTACCTCTGAAGCTCTCCTCCTAAAACGAGAAAATATAGAAAAAGACGCCATGCCCCTTCCGCGTCGGCTGGAATCTATGAAGCAGGTATCTTGGCCAGGGTTTCGTGGGGTAGATCGCCGGGGCACGGCTACCACAGGGCAACTTGAGACGGATTGGGTAAAAAACCCGCCCAAAGAACAATGGCGCATCAAAATAGGGCCTGGTTGGTCTTCATTTGCCGTGGCCGGAGAATTAATTTTTACGCAGGAGCAACGTGGAGAGAATGAATGTGTGACATGCTACAACGCAAGTTCCGGTAGCGAAATCTGGATCCATATGGAACAAGCTCGTCTGAATGATCCTCTAGGTGGGCCCGGTCCGAGAGCAACTCCTACGCTTTACGAAGGACGGCTCTATACACTGGGTTCAACCGGCATTCTTTTGTGTTTAGACCCAATCAATGGCGATATCATCTGGAAAGTGAACATCCCGGAAGAAGCCGGTCGAAGCGTTCCAATGTGGGGGTTTTGTGCGTCCCCCCTGTTACTGGGAGAACATGTCATTGTTCACGCGAGTGAAGCCGGTGAAAAAGATGTCTTCGGGTTCAAAGCATCTAATGGAGAGTTGGTTTGGACTGCAGCCGCAGGAGAACACTCCTATAGCTCACCACACCAAATGAATTTCGGCGATAGTCAACAAGTGGCAATTGTAACTGATGAGGGTCTGGCCCTTCTTGATCCAACCAACGGCACCGTTCTCGTCGAACATTCCTGGCCGCATAGTGGATACCGCGCATTGCAACCATGCGTAGTCGGCAATCAACAAATTGTTATTCCTACAGGGATGGGTACGGGAACAAGATTGTTGGAAATAGACGTAGAATCTGCCAATTGGAGTGTTCAGGAGATATGGACGACCAAGAATCTAAAATCTGACTTTAATGATTTGCTGGTATACAAGGGCCATCTATACGGTTTTGACGACAGCATTTTCACCTGTATTGACCTGGCAACAGGCGAGCGAAAATGGAAACGAGGACGGTATGGTAAAGGGCAAAGCTTACTACTGCCGGAAGAAAACCTGATCATGGTATTATCCGAACAAGGAAAGATGGTCGTTCTCGAGACTGATCCTACAGCTCATCAGGAATTAGCTTCCTTTCAAATGCTGAATGGGAAAACCTGGAACCATCCGGTATTAGTTGGTAACAAGTTGTATATTCGAAATTCTGAAGAAGCGGCCTGCTACCTGTTGCCAGCAAAAGAATCTGCTCGTAAGGTTTCACTCATCGAGAGCAATTAACCTTAATCAAAGAACTCCCCGAAGAACACGATGGCCGCAGCCACCGTACGGCGTTCTGAATCGGAACAGCAGGAACTGGCACTGCCCCAGAGTCGGCCTTGCTTACGAATCGTCCCACTATTGGTGATTTGACCAACAAGCCTTCCGTTCTTTCGCAAGTTTCCGTTCGATTGAACTTGTCCCAGATAGGCTCCCGACTTTCTTAAGTCACCGCTACCACTGATCGTACCTACTAACCGACCTGAAGCACGAATATTACCATTCGACTCGATACTTCCTACCAATCGGCCAGATTCTCTTACATTTCCACTACTGTCAACGGTAAGGAAAAGTGCCCCGGATTTTCGGATCGTCATATCGGCGTTGACAACCGTACTCAATACGAACACTAATGCGACGGTTAAAAGCATGTATCTGTTTCTCATAAGAAGTCTCCTCTGCAATCTAAAGTGCTTCTCTTATCAACTGCAATTCGCATGCCATTGTTACTTCATGCGTATCAAGGGGCCGACCACTCCCTAAAAATGTTATCAGATTGATGAATATCCTCTCAAATTGATTACAAAACACATCTCTGCCCTCTAACGAAACCGTCTTCAGTGGCTAGTCATCCACAAGACTCCTTAGCTCGTAATTGTCAGTCGCGAGATTAAACAATTTCTGTTTAACCGTGCTCGGTGGTGTGCCAGCAAATTGTATTCCCCTCGCCGTCTCTATTGCTCATGAAACGTCAGGAGAACTCTCCAAGTGGCGACAAAACGGTAATTCACTTAAGAAGAACCCGCGGCCGCTAGAGGCACCATTCTAATCGATGACATTTTCACGTCGTAGAATCTGAATCAATCTGCGTGTGTACTCCAGTCCATCTTCGACGCCCAGATGAGAATCTTCCACACAAATGAAGTCTTTTAATTCGTCATAATCTTCAAAGTGGATCCCCAAACACCCAGTCTCCGTAACAACACGATCAAAGAACTTTTCGCGTGGATAATGCTCTGATTCAAAAGCGTAATATTTGTCGTCGCTAGGTGGGCGTACAGGTGGAATTTGACCTTCGTTAGGATGATGTTAGAATTAGCAAGCCAATCAGAACGCCGTCAACTTGCATAACGATCTTACTATGAACCATCCACCTGTGGCGCATCGAGTAGCAATTCGAATAGGTTCCCAAATGAAAAGCAAGCATTCTTTTTTCACTGTTTTTATCTTTACCATTTTGTCTGTATCCGTTGCCATAGGTAAAGTTGGCGATCCTAAGCCGATCACGAAAGATAACGTTCAGTATCAGAGCCATCGGCATACAGTTTGGGCAACGAACCTTAGCACTAAAAAGCCCCTTTGGAAAACGACAATTCCGATGGCTACCTATCGAGGAACTGTTGACCATCATCTTGAGGAAGACATTCAGTGGAATATTATTTCCTCGTTAAGGATGGAGGGACAGATTCTCATTGTTAAAAATTCGAAAGGTGAAAGCTTTAATCTGGACTCTGTCACAGGAAAGCTAATCACGAAGCGGCAGCAGAGTGGCGCCAAACGCCCTATCATTGACGTCGCTGGTGAAGATGGATCAGATCCACTTCTGGAAGGTATTAAAAAATCTGCTTCTGAAGGTGATGCCGATGCACAATGTCTTCTCGCAAATCTATACCGAGAAGGCGATGGCATTGAGAAGAACCTAATGAAAGCTGCTGAATTATATCGTTTGGCAGCACAGCAAGGACACGACCAGGCTCAGCTAAAGCTGGGATATTGCTGTCGAGATGGGATAGGGCTTCCAAAAGACAAAATCCAAGCATATGTATGGTTCAACATTAGCGCTAATAATGGTGGTGTATTAAATGGCAAAGGAAGAGCGGGAGAACTTGTGGAAGAAATCCGTGAGACTCTCACTTCTAAGCAGCTTGAAACAGCTAGGGCCGAAGTTGAACATCTCGAACATTTAATTTCCACTCGTGAGAAAAAGAACTATACCGCAATCATCAGGCAACTCAGCCAGGATGGTTGGACCGTTACCATGAAAAAAGATGACGATGGTAGTCACAATGTTATCGCCACCAAAAACGGTAATACTTCTATTTCACACGCACCTAACTGGCGTGTTGCTTTCATAAGCGTATGGCAACAATGTGAGAAATGGAGTGATTAAGACGCCCTTAAACCTTCTGGTTCGGGGGTTAGTAAGTTAACAGTTCTTTCAAGGAGCAATTTCAAATTGGCCAGCCTAATTTTTACTAGCAAACGCCCCCTTATCCTATTTGTGATTTTTCTTATCATGCTTGGCGGTTTTGGCTATGGGTTACTTGATCAACCAAGACGTGTTAGGCAAGCATTTGCCGGAGATATGTATCACCAACGATACTCGCAAGCCGATGAACTCCTATTGCGACCGAGCTCAGTGAGTCTAACACCGCTGGGCGACCTGATGGTCACCGATAAGATGGGTAAAGAGACTGTCGTGGCCCAAAACAAGCTCCCATTTTTAGTAAGCGGGATGCTTGCTCATCCATATGATTTATCGATGACCGCTTTACAAGACAATGAGAATGGAGTTTTACTTACTCCAGCTCTTAGCATTTACCTTAGCGTGGATGGTGGACAACTTGTCATAGAAAGCTGCCAGCCTAGCGACGTACCACCACCCGAAATGGCTGGCCCAGCTATTTAGGCTTCATTCGGTCCGGGTCATCTTCATCACATGAGTTTCAGCGGCCTTTTCTCGTAGATTACTTAAGTTCGACGACCTTTTTTGTTCGTTGAGATTCGTCTGCTGCAAAGACTATCCGCAAACTAGTCAGCACACGGTCCTGATGAATATACATATCTTTGTCATGGCGAATACACTCAATAAATGCCTGTTGTTCGAGTAGAACCAGGCCTTCATGATCTGGTTCGTCGATGTTAATCACCTCATCTTCCTTCACAAACTCTTTATCCACTTGTTCCGAAAAGTGGCGAATAATCGTGTTGGCTTCCACATGGTGATCTTTATCATCTGACCTTCCCTTCGCTGGACAGATACTTGCGGCGCCGTCGGGTCCTACAACATCCTTCACAAAATAGGCCACTTCGCTCATCATCGGCCCCCAGCCAGCCTCATACCAACCCACCGATCCGTCCTCGAATTCAATCTGTAGCTGGCCATAATTGTTGATATGTTCAGGCACCTTATCCCAATTGCGGCAGCCTATCGCATGCACTCGCACCGGTTTACTCTGAGCCATCTGGTACATGATGTCGACATAATGTACACCACAGTCAACGATCGGAGATTGAACCTGCATAATGTTATACAGAGTGTCATAGAAATCTCCTTTTGCTTGTTGATTGAGGTTCATTCGCATAGCCAACGGCTTCCCTAGACTATGAGAAACCTCGATGAACTTATTCCAGGACGGGTGTGTCATCAGGATATAGCCGACATATAGTTTGTTACCAACACGATTTGCCAGTTCAAAAAGCTCCTGAGACTCTTCGATCGTTTCTGCAAGCGGCTTTTCAACAAAGACGTCAAGTCCGCGCTGGAGTGCTGTGGACACATAATGATAATGTGAGTCTGTATAAGTACTGATAGACACTGCATCAGGCTTTGTTTGCTCCAATGCTTCTTCAAAATCGGTAAAACGCGGAATATCATTTCCAAGTTCTTCTGCCAACGCTTCAGAGCTACTTAAATTGCGTGTCACAATACCAACATTTCGGACACCCTCGATCTGTGCATAGGCTTTGGCATGCAGTGAGCCCATGAACCCTGCGCCTACAATCAACACTTTGATTTCATCGCTCATCTTAGTCGTCTCCACGTGTGTGTCAGTTTATAGCTGGTTAATACTAGCAACGTATTGATGTTCCTCGGTAGATGCAAGCAATAAATGAGACAAGTATGACAATTCATTTCATGTTCTAATTGAACTATGCTTTCTTACCAATACACGAGGATATCATGCAACCACTACGTTTAACTCTGGTATTTATCTTTCTGAATTCATGGGCTTTTGCACAGCCAGCCGATGTCCTGCTGACCAATGCCACTATTTATGATGGAGTCTCGGTAACGCCTGTAACCGGGGATCTTGCCATCCATGAAGGTATGATTATTGCGGTCGGTAAAGCACTGCCCCATACTGCGACACTCCGCATCGACTGCCAGAGAAAAGTAGTGTGCCCAGGCTTTATTGATTTACACAACCACAGTGATCGTCAAATTATTGTGGATGCCACACGAGCTAATGTGAACTATTTACTACAGGGCTGTACGACCATTGTGACTGGCAATTGTGGTTCTGGGCCGGTCAATGTTGGCAAATACTATCAACAAATAGACAACGCTGGTGCAGGTACCAATGTTGCTCACCTGCTTCCTCAGGGAGGCCTGCGTCAGGAAGTTATGGGAAGTGAACGCCGAGCGCCCACAGATGCCGAAAATTCAAAAATGCTTGAACTTGCTACCAAAGCTATGCAGGACGGCGCCTGGGGAATGTCTACAGGTCTCATCTATGTACCGAGTTCATATGCAGACACGCGGGAATTGGTCTCGATTGCCAAGATCGTCGGCCAATACCACGGAATCTATGCCAGTCATATAAGAGGGGAAGGAAGTGTTCTACTAGATTCAGTTCAGGAAGCAATGGATATCGGTAAGCAGGCAAACGTTCCTGTGCACATTTCCCATTTCAAGTCGAGTGGGCAAAACAACTGGGGCCTGGTTCGAATCGCAATCAAGGAAATTGAGAAGGCTCGAAAAAGTGGGCAGATTGTAACCGCCGATCAATATCCATACCGTGCATCTAGTACTTCGCTTAGTGCGACGCTGATTCCAACGTGGGCCCGGGCAGGAGGCCGACAGGAAATGCTGAATCGTCTCGATTCAGTAGAGCATGGGGCAAAAATCCGCCAAAGCATTCAGGATGGATTAAAACGACGTGATGGTGGGAAAACGATCAAGATTGCTCGCTGCTTCGAACAGGATTGGGTTGGAAAAAGTGTTGCTGAAATTGCTAAGGATTCTGGATTATCAGGCTTGGAAGTGGTTGAGAAGATTGAGCGTAACGGTGGCGCGTCGGTAGTGAGCTTTAGTATGAGTCCAGAAGACATTCGATATGTCATGGCCGTTGATTGGGTGGCTACGGCTTCGGACGGACGAGCTTATTTGCCAGGCGCGGACAAACCTCATCCACGTAGTTATGGAACGTTTCCTCGTAAGCTACATCAATTCGCCCAAACGGAAGAAATTATCAGTTTAGGGCATGCGATACGGAGTTCAACTTCCTTGCCCGCCGCAATATTGGGGATGAAGGACCGAGGTCGCATCAAGGCTGGCTTCGTAGCTGACGTGGTGGTATTTGACCCTGAGAGACTTCAAGACGTTGCCACTTTTGATGATCCTCATCAGTACTGTGAGGGGATTGAATATGTTTTTGTAGGGGGCAAGCTGTCGGTCTACCGAGGCAAGGTTACCGGAGGTCTTCACGGCCGGGCTCTACGGCATACAGGTGGCGAATGAATCTCGAGACTAAACCTTCCAACTTTTCCGGAACAAGCAGTGCCACTTCATCTGACTACATCGGACAAACTCTCTTTGGACGACGGCTCTCTTTGGCCTTTTGGGCTACGGTAGATAATCGCTGAATCACAAGCAAACAATGCATCAACCCCGGTTGATGCCAAACTGTAAATAGTTAGGAGATCTGATAAGTTAAAGTCACTTAACATGACTCGTATGATGTATTTGCAATCACGATAGAATTTGTCAACGCTTCCCGAATTACCGATCGAACAAGAAAATCCTAAATTATTCTATGGTTGGTTTCTGTTGGGTATTACCTGGTGCCTCTATGGACTGGGAGCGTGTCCGGCGTACTATAGCTGGCCCTTTTTCACACCCAACATCCAAGATGACCTTGGCTTGACCCGAGCTCAAACTGGAACTGTCTTTGGAATTTTTGGTTTCATCATCACTTTCGTCGGCCCTCTTTCCGGAGCATGTATAGCCCGTTGGGGAATTCGGCGAACAATGATTGCCGGACATCTGCTTAGTGGTTGCGGATTCTGGATGACATCACATGCCAATAGCTTCACTGCCTGTCTGATATCTTTTTCCATCATCGTCGGCGCTGGAATGGGTATTGGTTCAGTCGTTCCCTGTCAGGCAATCGCGACCGAATGGTTTCAAAAGTACAGAGGACGTGCTGTTGCCGTTGTCCTTTCAGCCGGAGGCATCATTGGCTCCGCCGTCACCTGGTTTGACAGTCTCATACTCGAGCATTATTCCTACCGGCAAGGATGGCAATTTTTTGTCATTCTCGAGCTTCTCTTGGTTTTGATCTCACTGGCCTTTGTTTGTAACTCGCCGGCTGACATCAACCAATTCCCCGATGGCAAAAAACCCGATCCGAAACCCAACCTTCAACACTCAACCTCTAAAAAGATAGATTGGAGTTTCTCAACAACAATCAAGACTCCTCAATTCGCGATGCTACTCCTGTGCAACGTGGCCTTTCTTGTCCCGTGGAGTGTCACAGTAGGTCATGGGCGCCTCCATCTCGAAGACTCCGGGCTCACGATCCACGCTGCCGCAGGTGTCCTGAGCGTGATGGTCTTTATGTCGGTAACCGGTAGGCTTTGTGGAGGGTTAGGAGACGTAGTCAAACCTGAAAAATTGCTCGCCTGCTCACTCGTCATCGAAGGTTTAGGTGTGCTTGGATTTCTATTCGCTAGCAATACTTTACTTGCTTATGCTAGTTCCATCGCCATCGCCCTTGGATTTGGTGCCAGCTACATTTCTCTTTCCGTCGTAACCGCTAATTTCTATGGAAAGGATAGGTTCGCGAAAACAATTGGGCTTATTTATCTTGGAGCAGGATTCTTTAATGCACCTGCTGCCGGAATTGCCGGCAAACTCTATGACACACTGGGTAGCTACACCCTCCCGTTTGCAGCGATTGCGGCATTTTCCATCGCCATCGGATTGAACGCACTGAGATTAAGACCACCTGTTGATATTGATCAAAAGGAACCTAATTGACATGGGGGCTGCTATGAAAGTCCTAAAACGTCTTGCCCTGCATGTTTTCGCGACACTCTTTGCGGTTGCGGTCGAATCGCTCTAATTGCTCCTGTAACCATTGATCAGCTTCAGCAATCAGCCGCTTATCCCCGTCCGCTTTTTCAATTCGCTTTTTATGCTGTTCAACCGCTCCACGTTCAAATCGATCTAACTCGGCAAATCGCGCCTTGTAAACATCCTGGACGTCCTCGGCATCTATCTCCTCAAGATACCGATCCATAACCTGCTTCAACTCAGCAGCCTTCCCGGGAAAATCCTTGATCAAATTTTGCTGCTCATAATAGTCGGTTGCCACATTAAATAACTTCTGCTCACCGGTTAAATGATGCTCCATCAACTTGTAGTCACCCAGACGGATCACGGTTAACGGAGGGGCAAAGTAACATGGGTAGTGATAAACAAATCCTTCGACTGGACGTTCCACTTTGGCGTCATTGCCAAATTCAAAAACCGGTCGTAGACTCCCACCATCCAGATTATTCGGAAGTTCTTTTTCACTCTCAACATAATCATGGAGTGTTGGCAACAAGTCCCACTGATTGATGGCTACATCACACTGAACTCCCTCACGCACTCCGGGCCCCGCCGCAACGAATGGAACCCGCAGTCCTCCTTCATATAAATTCGCTTTGCCACCTCGAAGTGTCCCGTTAGGATTTAAGCCGCCACCATTGTCTGATGTAAAAATCACCAGCGTGTTGTCAGTCTGCCCTGTCTTCGCCAATGCTTCCATAATAGCGCCCAGCCCCTGATCCACTTCCTCCAGCATCGCTGCATACTGTAATCGCCAATGACTGATTTTTCGACTTTGAGAAATCTGATCCTCTGGTAAATAATCTTCATCGTCCAGATACTTACCCCGGGGTAACTTACGATACTTCTCGATAAGATCTGCTCGCGCTGCATGTGGTACATGCACGGCATAATGCGAAACCATCATAAAAAATGGACGTTTACCACCATACTCCTCAATGAACTCAACCGAGCTCTTCTGCAGTGATGCCATTCTCTTTGGGTTATCATCCGGCAAGGGTTGACGATCTTTAATGCTGATATACTCACCATGGAAATTATCGTTGGTTGCATTGCCATCAATCTCATCGGTGATGTCATATCCTATTGTTTCCATCCGGTCACCGCTCATTCCTTTCCCAAAATGAGCCGTTATATAATTCCCCTCTGCCGCTTTGACGACATCGGCCATGGAAACTTCATCCTTCCAAGACAGCTTCTTTTGAAGTGCCAACACATCATGCACAAAGGTATATCCCAATCTCCCTGGAGTCTTTCCAAACTGAATGCTTTTCCTTGACGGAGTACACGTCGGTGCAGGCGCATAGGCATTAGAAAAAACAATTCCACGAGCGGCCAATTTCTCCAGATACGGTGTCTGATTGAAATCGCTCTTACTTTCCGGATCGCTTATCATCATCGCGACCGATGTGTCGGCCCAGCCTAAATCGTCAACATAGACGATGACGATATTAGGGCGTTCAGAACCGAAGACAATCGAACTGACAAGCAACAACAAAAATGCTGTTAGATTCTTCATTATTATCACAATTCTAAAAAGTAGTCATACGACGATTATGCAGAGAGACACTCTTATTCTTTTTATAGCACTAGCTCAGAAGATCGCTAGTAACACGGCCCGGCGATAAGGAGAACGGGCGGCCTGCTCGATCATAAACATGCGTTTCGGGAGGAATCCCGAGCAGGTGAAACATGGTGGCTGACAGATCCCAAGGGGCGATCGGATCGGTCCTGGGAAAGGCGGCGTGCTGATCGCTGGAGCCAACAACCACTCCACGCTTGACCCCACCTCCGGCGACAAGCACTGAATAAACATCGGGCCAGTGATCCCTGCCGGCATCCTTATTTATTTTGGGCGTTCTACCAAATTCACCAAGAGCAATCACTAAGGTCGAATCTAACATTCCCCGACTATCCAGATCACCAATAAAAGCAGACAGCCCCTGATCAAATGGGGGTAACAACTTATCCTTCATCGTAGGATAGTTCTTACTGTGAGTATCCCATTCTTCACGATTTGACCGGGCCCAATTCACCGTAATCAGAGGAACTTCAGCTTCGACAAGCCTGCGAGCTAACAACATGGTCTGACCAAATTTATGTCGGCCGTACTGCTCACGCATCGGGACTGACTCTTTGCTTAGGTCAAACGCCTGTCGACTCTTTCCAGAGCCAAGCAAGCCAAAGGCACGCTGTTTGAGGTCCGTCATTCCACGAATTTCACCAAGACGGTCAACTGCTGCCAATCGTGGATCCAGTTGGTTCAATAATCCGTATCGCTGA
>MDSW01080242.1_pt1 | contig 12099 bp, 6 predicted proteins | sample 811171 | NCBI WGS metagenome assembly MDSW01 (sample SAMN05326641, study PRJNA326480) | marine metagenome | isolation source: seawater | place: Atlantic Ocean: North West | collected 2012
AGTTTTTGACAATAAGCAAATTATCTTCATAACCAGAAAAAACGACAGAAGGAGCCATGCAATCGGTAGGCAAATAAGAAATTAAATTCATTGTAAATGCTTCCAAACTTATAGCATAATCTGACACATCAATAGGAGTACCTTCAATAGTTAATGTTTGCGTAGACTGACCATTAACAAAAACCTTAAACCCATTTACTAAATCAACCTCTCCTATCTGATCAATATTAAATTCAGGAACAAAGAAATTAGAGTTTCCATCAACAGCTAAAAGCATATCAAGATTAGATACTATTGAGCCAAAAGACATATTGTTTGCCATAACATTAAATGAAACATTATTAAATGTAAATGGATCAAGGTCAATAGATAGAGTCTCTGAAATTGGTTCAGTTGTTATTAGGACAAATCCACTATCTGCATACATTGGAATTTCATTTCCTAAAGTATCACCTAAATAATAATCCTGAATACTTACTTCAACAGTAACATCCTCAATTACCTCTTCAGCGGAGAGGACCAAATCTAATATTGGGCCTTCCCCAACAGAGACAACATCACCTGTCAAAGAAAACGCTACAAAAATCACAGAACCATCTGCCTGTTCATTAAAATTAACTGTAAATCCTTGAGTTCTATCTGTTATCAAGGCTGATGTGACAGATAATAAGTCTGGTGCATCTACTAATGTAAACTGAAACCCTGCAATCTCAAATTGATTTTCAAGCTCAATAGATAAACTAAAAGCCATTCCTGATTGAGTCAAACCATCATTCACACCTATCACAGAAAAATCAGCAGGATCAACAACATTACCACACGCTTCATTTGTAGGATTTGATTCCCCATCTTCATAGACTGCTTTAACTTTATAGCAATACTGTTCACCAAAAACAATATCAGCATCTGTAAATGTATTTTGTTCTGTTGGAACCCAACCAATCAATAAGTTATCTCTATAAATATTATAACCATCAAATCTTGTTGCTGTGTTATTACTATGCAAATGTTCTTTATAGCCATTGCTATTCATCGTACCATCACAATCACCAGCATCATTATCATAACATAATAAATCACAACCATACTGTTGATCAGTTCCATCACAATATCCATCTCCAATCCAAGATTCTGGACAACAATCATCATCAGCGCAATCAGGAACTTCTCCTTCAGCACATTCTCCCTGACCACCATCAGTTGCACCACCAGTAGTTCCCCCGTCACCCATTCCACCATCATCTCCTCCATCTTCGCAATTAGGGTTAGGGTGTTGCCATGTTAAATCTATATCAACATCTCCATCTTCAATAGATAAAACTAAATTTTCAGGAGGACACATCGGGCCAGCATCTGGGGATGCACACACAGTTGATGTTGGCTGAGAATTACCTTCAGTGTACTCTGCTATTATATAATAACAATACTGAGTTCCATTTTCTAAACCTAAATCAAGATATGTAAATACATCAGGACTTACAGAATCAATAAATGAATCATCTCTGTGTATATTAAAACCTAATAATTCTCTATTTGATTCATTATTCATTACTCCATCTGCTATATTCCAATTATTTAAGCTTATATGAGAGTTAGATTTATTTGATTCATACTCAACATTATATTCTAGATTATTAGGAGTACTTGATAGCAAGGCTGATTGTGAAACAAAAATTTCATAATTTCCTTCTGCGCCACCATAACCATCAACAACAATATAATATTGTCCAACATCTAAAGAAACTCCCCAAAGTCCACTTGGTGGATAAGGAGCTATATATTCAGTACAATTATCATAATCATCATCAACATAATAATTAGTTGTAGTTTCAACACATTCTTCATCTGCAGTAAATATTTCAAGTTTCGTATCATAATCTGTAGACATACTACATAATGTAACATCAATAACAATTGGACTTGTCACATTAAGCAGATATGCATAATCAGCTCCTTCACTGCCCTGAACAAGCCAATCATTAGTCATACCTATATTACTTCCAAATGCATTAAAAGGAAGAGATGATATAACTTCATCTGCGCAAGTATTAACTCCTGGTTCAGACCAATCAAGCTGAATATATCCATTTCCACCTATTGCCGATATACCAAGTGGAGCAGCAAGAACCCACATTGTACAAATTTCATTAGTTGCAGAAGATTCCCCTAGTTCATATTCAGCAGTAATGTAATAACAATACTCAACATCATGTTGAGCTGTAGTATCATTATAATACATAAGGTTTTCCCCAGGATTAACTTGATCACCACCAACATTATCAAGATAAATTCCATCTCTATAGATATTATACAGTATTTGTTCATTTGTCTGAGCAGGAGACCAGGTTAATTCAATTTGACCATTTACTCCTGCTGCATAAAAATCTGTTGCTGGTGGCAGAATCCATTGATTACATGATTCGTTAGAATTAACAGATTCCCCCACATCATATACTGCAGTTACTGTATAACAATAAACCACATCATGCTGTGTATTTTCATCAACATACATAAATGTATCAAGATCTGTTTCAACTAAGAACTCACCATCTCTATATATTCTATATGACAACATATCCCTAGACTGAAAGACTAAATTCTCTGTCAAGTCAATAAAACTATCTTCATGATAAACAGTTGTAATATTTTCAGATTGAATAATTTGTGCTTTATTCTCATCAGCACTATCAACAGGGATAGCAGGTTCTACATCTTCAGAAGAAAATAAGACACCTAGACCAAATGAGCATATACCTTCAGAGCCTGTATCCAATGTGCAGGATGCAGCTAAATTGCCATCTAAATCATAAGCATTCCATATATTTCCATTCCATCCATCTCCATATGAATCATTCATATATAGATTATATTCACCAGGAAATAATGGAACTTCATTTTGCAAGAAAGGAGCATTCCCTGATAAAATAATTTCAGAATTATATTCCAGCTCCCACGTAACCTCTTCTTGCCAAGATCCACCATCGCAAGAAATATTGTATAAAACAAATGAGCCTGGTTCACTCCATGTCACCGTTATATTTTGCATATCATTATCTCCAACAGTATCAACTCCTACTGGAGGATTTAAATAGTAAACTTCACAGGCTGTATTTGTTGGAAATGTTTCTCCTGAAGGGTAATTTGCTTTAACCTCATAACAATAATCAACACCTGCTATTATCTCCCCAGAATCTATAAACTCTGTTTCTGTAGTACTGCCTATGTTAACTCCATCTTTGTATACTTGATAGTCAATTAAGGTATCACCAAACAAAGGATCAATAGGCGCAGCATCCCAATATAAACCTATTGTCCCAGCTAAATCCTCAGTTACTAAATTAGATGCTGGAGGACCCGGGTTTGGTGTCTCGCAAGTTTCATCTGAAAATTCGGATTCTCCCTCATCATACACAGATTTGATTGTATAACAATACTGTGTCATGTTTACAAGAGGTTCATCTCTGTATGTAAACACATCAGCCCCAACATTAGCTATTAAATTTCCATCTCTATAGATATCATAAGAAAGTAGTTCCCTATCACTTTGAGTACTATTATTATTAAATTCAGTCATAACAGGATTTGGATATGCAGATACAGGATTTATACCACTCATAGAGAATGATTGATTATTATCATTGTTAAAATCAGTAAGAATCCTATTCATTGAAGTTTGGCCATCAACTGAAGAACCGTAATAACCACCATCATCCATCCAACCTGTCGCAGTATCTCCATCTATAGTAAAGAAATAATAAGTTGTATAGCCTTCAAATTGAAAAAACACATCATATTCATAGTTTCCAACACCAGCACATAAACCATCAATGAGCTCAATACTACCAGCTGGTCCCCATGTAATTGGTAAAGTTCCATCTATCATACCTGTACCATCTTCATAAAATTCAACTGGGGAAGGTCCTCCGGGTGTACCAGAGCAATACCAATCATAATAAAGGTCCCATGTCCCAACTACATCACCACCACCATCTACAGGTGCGCCCCATGAGAGATCAATGAAACCATCACCATCCTCAGCAAGGACATCTGCTGGAGGCAACATCTCCCATGCCTGGCACGAAGTATTTGTTGCTGGAGATTCACCTATGCCATCATAAAAAGCTTTAACAAAGTAACAGTATTCCTGACTCACATTTACATCAAAATCCTGGAATGTTATATCAGTTGTTGTTAACAATAACTCATCATCTCTATAAACATTAAATGATGTTTGATCATTATCAGGAGTTCCACCCCATTCTAACAAAATAGAACTTCCAACAGCTTGTGTAGACAAACTAGAAGGAGAGTTTAATTGAGGAGTAGCGCACGCTGTATTAGAAAAACCGGATGAACCTTCATCATAATCAGCAACTACATTATAGCAAAATTCTTCTAAATACCATAACCCATCACTTGTATCTAAATACTCAGTTTCCATAACATAATCTATAAGATCACCATCTCTATAAACCTCATAACCTACTAAATCTCTTGACTGCACAAGATAAGTTCCTTCAGCTATTTCTTTTGATGGGGCAGAAGTGTTTCCACTATTTGAAAATGATCCACATTCTTCAATGCACTCATCACTATTTTGCCCTAATCCTGCACAATCACATCCATCGCAACTCCAATAAGAGCATGAAAAATTAACACCATAATCAGCTGCAGTTCCATCACAAAAACCATCACCAATCCATGTATCAGCTAAACCAGTTGCAAAGCAAACACCTGAACAATCTATATATCCAGCACTTCCATCTTCTAAATCGCAATCATCACCAACACCTATAGCACTTGGTGGAGTTTGCCAATCTAAAAACACTTCTAAACCATTTTCTGTAGCTGTTAAATTTTGAGGTTCTTCTAAATATATATCAGGCGTTGTTGCACATGCTGCAGAAGATTGTTCAGATTCTGTTGTCGCACTAAATGCAGTTACGGTATAACAATACTCAGTTACTTGCTGTAATCCAGTATCTAAATAAGTTGTTTGATTAGAATCAGCTATATAAATTCCATCTCTATAAATTCTATATCCTACTATCTCAACAATAGCATCATTAGGATCAGTCCATGTTAAAGAAATTTCACCAAATGCTGCAGTTGCTAATAAATCTTCAACTGGTACTACAGGTGGCGGATCTTCACCACTTACTATTATAACGCTATTTTCAAATGTAAAATCCAAACTTGTTCCTGATAAGTCAGATAAAACTGTATTTGCTGCATTTAAAGATAATTCAATTTCTGTTGTGTATATCCCTGTTGAAACATAAGTTAACTCTAGTATACTACCTTCACCGACACTTAGCCCAGCACCCGTTAAATCAAAACCTACAATAATTAAAGACCCATCTGCCTGCTCATTAAAACTTACTGTAAATGCTGATGTCCTATCTGTACCAACTACATTTTCAAAATATCCTTGATTAGGAAAATCAACAATTTGAAATTGAAATCCACCTAGTGTACTCTCATTAGTAACAGATAATTCTATTACACCAGATCCTCCTGCATTAATTTCTAAATCAGAAATAAAGATCTCTTCCGTAAGAAGAAAACTAAAAATTAAAATATAAAAAATACTTAATCTATTAACTATAGCACTAACCATCACACTCCTCCATTTATGTTTTTCAAGGGATGGTGAATTTAACATGTAATTTTGAATTTATCAAATAAGTTTACACTTTATCTTTTTTTTGAAATTGATTAGATTTAAGCATTATTTATCATGATTAAAATTATTACAATCACAATTTCTTTATTTAGCTGCCTATTCTCGCAATTTATAGATGTACAAATTACATATGAGTATAATGATAGAATAATAGGTAATGATAAAACATATATTTTAGAAGAATTTAATTCTTCGATAGAAAACTATTATAAGACCACCTCTTTTAGCAATGAATATGATTATCTTGATATACCGCTTAAAATTCATTTTATTTTTGAAAGAATCAATTTTATAGGAGAGCATGAATTTGATCAAATTGCTTTCCAAATGCTTATCACAAACAATGCTGACCAATATTTTTATGCAAAAAATGTTTCATTCCCCTATTCAAAAGGACAATACATTTACTACAATCCAACAACATTTAACCCTCTTACATCATTCTTTGACTATTATGCTTATTTATTTATTGCAACTGAACTTGATACCTATGATTTATTTCTCGGAGGAGCTTACTACCAAAAATGTCTTGATTTATATTCACTATCTAAAAGTTCAAGAGACGCATCTTCAATTTGGAGTTCATTCAAAGATGATATTGAAGAGATTAAAGATAATGAATTTCTAAGAATAGCTAGATACAATTTTTACTTTTGTATTGACATGTTGAATCAAGATGAAATAAACACTGATTTCATGAAGGAAAAAATGCATGACTTTTTAGATAATATCATTTTAATTCGAGATAAATTTGGGTATGATAAAAATACTCTTAAATTTTTAAATGCTTTTCATATTGAGATTGCTGATTTATTTAAAACATTTTCAATGAAAGAAGGCTTGGAGTTTTTATCAAAATTTGATAATAATAACAAACAAATCTATTTAGATTATTTAGACAATGATTAATAAAAAAAATATTTTAGCATTTTTAATTTTATTTACTGGAATCTTCTATGCTGATAAAAGTTCAGCAGATATTCAAAGAGATATTAATAAAAAAAATAATGAGCTAGAAAACTTAAAAGAAGAAATAAGAAAAGTAGAAAATCTTATAAATAGCAAATCTAAAGAAGAACAGCTAAGTAATGAAATCATCAAACAAATTAACAATAAAATAACCTTAACAGAAAAACTAATCAAAACATTGAATGACGAAGAAAATTATTTAATAAAGTTAATTTACAGAGCTGAAGAAAAAATTGAAAAAAAGGAAAAAGAATTATTTACTCTTAAAAATCAATTAAAAAACAGGGTTAGATATCTTTATAAATATGGGAAACAAAACTTAGTCACTCAGATGGTACAATCTGATGATTGGAATAAAATAATTTATAGAACAAAATACTTGCAAATTCTAAATGAATACGAGCAAATCATTAAAGATAGAATAAATAAAAATTTAAAAGACCTAAAGAATGAAAAATCATCTCTTAAAAAGGAAAAGGATAAAAAGAAAAAATTACTAAAAAATAAAAATGAAGAATTCAAAAATTTAGAAAATGAAAAAGAAAGAAAAAAAATATACCTTACTAAAATAAAAAACCAAAAAAACGAATTAAGAAAAAATTTACAGATTAAAAAAGATATGATGACTGAAGTTGAAAATATAATAAAAAGATTATATTCCAATAGAGATGAAGCAAAGAAAAGAGAAGAAGAAATTGCAAAAAGAAGATCAGAAAACAATAGAGCAACCTCAGGTAATTTTGCAAAAATGAAGGGAAGATTAAATTGGCCTACAGAAGGGAAAATAGTAGGTAAATTTGGCAATACAAAAAACACCCAAACAAATACTATAACTGAAAATATTGGTATTGATATTTTGACTTCACCTAATGAAAAAGTTTATTCTGTTTTAGATGGGATTGTTCTTACAATAACAAATATAAGAAATTTTGGAGATCTTATAATTTTAGATCATGGAGCTGGGTATTACACAGTTTATTCTAATTTAGAAAACATTAATGTATATGAAAATCAATATATTGATTCTAATACCTATCTAGCACAAGTAGCAAAAGGCTCTAATTATAATTACCCAGAAAAATATGTTTTCAACTTTCAAGTTTGGTCCAACGAAGAAAAAGTTGACCCTCAAAAATGGCTAAAAAAATGATTTATAATGACCTAATTATAAATAAAGATACATTTAAAACACTTACAAATTTCCATAAAAGTAATCGAATACAAAATGCTTATATCTTTCATGGAAATAATGGAATAGGGAAAGAAGCACATGCCCTAGAGTTTTTTGCTTTGATTAATTGTTCAAACGTGCTTAATGATGGGAGCGCCTGTAGAGAGTGCTCATCCTGCAAAAAAACTGTTTCTATGCAACATGAACTCTTATCAATTACTTTACCATTCCCAAAATCAAAAAATATCAATAAAAATGATTCATCATTAAAAGCTTTAAATGATAAAGACCTAGAATCATTAACTGCCCAATTAAAAATTAAAGGAACAAATCCGTATTATAAGATAAACCTAGAAAAAGCAAATACAATTCTAATCAACTCCATTAAAGATATAAAAAAAAATATAAGCTTATCTGTTCCTAGCAATTCATATAGATTAAATCTTATCTTAAATGCTGAGAAATTATGTTATCCTAATCAAGAATCTGCTAATGCACTGCTGAAAATTCTTGAAGAACCAACTAACAATAATTTTTTTATTTTAATAACTTCAGATATTTCTAAAATAATTGATACTATCGTATCTAGATGCACATCAATATATTTTAATCCTATTGACTATAAAGAGCAGTTCCGTTATCTCATAAACAAGGGAGTTGATAGTACAAATGCTGAAATAGCAACACGCCTATCTTTTGGTGACATTAACTACTCTATTGAAATTTCAAAAGGATTCAACAAACAAATACAATTATTTGAAAAAATTATATTAACTCTTTTAAATAATGATTTAAAAAATTGGGCAGAGATATTTTCAAAAACAAATGATAAAAAAAACATTTTAGAATATCTAACTTTTTTATGTTTTTTTATAAAAGATATTATTAGTTATCAAAATAATTCTATAGAAAATATAAATTTTTCAAATTTTAAACATTTAATAGAAAAATTTAATGATAATAATAATATAAATTTTAAAGGATCAATAGATTTGATTAATAAGACAGTTAACAATATAAATGCTAATGGGTATGCCCCACTTATGACTACTGCATTATTTATAGAATTACAAAAATTGTTCAATGGAGAATCAAGCAATAAAAAATTAAAAGAACTACTATACAATTAATATGTCAAAATTCTATATAACAACCCCTCTATATTATGTTAATGATGAACCACATATTGGTCATGCATACACTACTATACTAGCTGATGTCATTGCTAGAATTAAAAAATTACAAGATAATGATGTATATTTTTTAACTGGGACAGATGAACATGGTCAAAAAGTTCAGGAGGCAGCTAAAAAAAGAAATGTCCAACCAAAAGAACATGTAGATGAATATGTTAAAAGATTTAAAGCCACTTGGGAAAATTTAAATATTGATTATGATTATTTTATTAGGACAACTGATAAAAATCATACTGAAAGAGTAAAACAAATTCTAGCAGATTTATACAAAAAAGGCGATATTTATTTTGATGAATATGAAGGGCTGTATTCAGTATCAGAAGAAAGATTCATTACTGAAAAAGAGAAAGAAGAAGGAAATTTCAGACAAATTAAAAAGATAAAAGAAAAAAATTATTTTTTTAAAATGTCTAAATATCAAAGTAATCTAATTAAACATATAGAATCAAATGAAAATTTCATTCTACCTAAATCTAGAAGAAATGAAATCTTAGGATTCCTCAAAAATGACTTGAATGATTTATGTATTTCAAGACCTAAATCTAGATTAGCATGGGGCATTGAGCTTCCTTTTGATAAAGAATATGTTACTTACGTATGGTTTGATGCTCTTATAAACTATATAAGCGCTATAGGGTATAATAACGATAATGAAAAATTTAATTATTATTGGCCAGCTGATTACCATTTAATGGCTAAAGATATTCTAACGACACATTGTGTTTATTGGCCCACCATGCTTATGTCATGTAATATTTCTTTACCCAATACAATTTTTGCACATGGATGGTGGCTAATGGATAATACTAAAATGTCAAAATCTTTAGGTAATGTTGTTAAGCCATTAGATCTAGCAGATAAATATGGTTCTGATGCGCTACGCTATTACTTAATGAGGAATATGGTTTTAGGTCAAGATGCATCTTTCACAATAGAATCATTTAAAAAACGTTACAATTCTGATTTAGCAAATGATTATGGAAATTTAGTTAATAGAATCTTTATACTTATTAGTAAACATTTTGAAAATTCAATTCCTGAAAAAGGGAAGTATGATTTAGATGATAATGATTTTATAAAAAATATAGAAAATCTTACAAATTTGTCTACTCAAAATTATAGCAATATAAAAATTCATGATGGTATAGAAAATACAATTAGTATTTTTCGAACTGTGAACAAATTTTTGGAAGATAAAGCTCCGTGGAAAACAATTAAAGAAAATAAAAATATTGCTGGAACTACCATCTATCTTTCAGCAGAAGCATTAAGAATTGGGACTGTTTTACTTTACCCTATCATCCCAGAAAAATCAAAGAAAATTTTAAATGCTATGGATTGCTGTCCCAAAGATGATACAACTTTTGGATTTTTAAAAGAAAATAGTAGTATTAATGTTATTAAAAATATTTTCCCACGCATAGAAGATTAAATGGAACTAATCGATACACATTCTCATATTTATTATGATAAATATACTGATATTGATGATGTAATAGATAGAGCACGTAAAAACAATATTTCAAAAATAATTTGTGTTGGTGTAGATATTAAAAGCTCGGAAAAGTCAATTCATCTAGCTGAAAAATATGATATGATATATGCTACAGCAGGTTACCATCCCCATGAGTCAAAAGATACTGATGTAAACTATTTAAATGAATTAGAAAATTTCTTATCACATAATAAAGTTGTTGCACTTGGTGAAATTGGTCTTGATTTTTTTTACAAACATAGCGATAAAAAAACTCAAATAAGAGTATTTGAAGAACAATTAGAGTTAGCAAAATCTCTTAATATGCCATGTGTAATTCATAACAGAGAATCTGATAAAGAGCTTATTGAAAGCATTAAAAATACAAACAATAATAATGGAGTAATACATTGCTTTGCTAGTAACCTAGATTTAGCGAGCAAACTATTAAAATTAAATTTTCATCTATCATTTACAGGATTAATTACCTTTGCCAAAGAACTAAAGGAAGTTGTGGAAAATATTCCACTTGAAAAAATGATGATAGAAACTGATTCACCATACTTAACTCCAGTTCCTCATCGAGGTAAAAGGAATGAACCCTATATGGTGAAATATGTTGCAAAAGAGATAGCTAAAATAAAGGGAATCCCATTTAATGAAGTAGCAACAAAAACTTCAATTACAGCAAGAAAATTCTTTGGCATCTAAAGATAACATACCTATTAAAAAAAGTTGGGGACAAAACTTTTTAACTGATGACAACACGATAAATAAAATCATCAAAATTATTAATCCAACCAAGAATGACACTATTCTTGAAATTGGCCCTGGACATGGAGCCTTAACATCTAAGCTACTTGATCTAAGTAAAAAATTATATACAGTTGAAATTGATCCAATGCTTTATGAAATGTTAAAAGATAAGTATAATCATTTAAATATAGTTAATGAAGATATTCTTAAATGGGATAATAGTAAAATTAAGCTAAACAAGGTAGTTGGAAACATTCCTTATAACATATCTAGCCAAATAATTTTCAAATTTTTACCCAAACAATGGGAAACAATGGTTTTAATGCTTCAAAAAGAAGTAGCTAAAAGAATTACAAGTAATGAAGGATCTAAAGAATATGGGCGAATTAGCGTAATGGTTCAGAATTTTTGTGATGTTAGATATATGTGCGATATATCTAAAAATGTATTTCATCCAAAACCTAAGGTAGATTCGGGAATACTATTGTTTAAAAAGAAAAACACATCAGTTGATATTGATAAATTTTCTTCATTTATTAAAGAGGCTTTCAAGCAAAGAAGAAAAAAATTAAAAAATAATTTAAAAAAAATATGTGACCTTAAATTAATTGAAAAATACGCAAATATGAGGCCTGAAGAAATATCACCAAAAGATTATTTAATCCTGTTTAATAAAATATACTTTTGAACTCTTGTAAATTTTTATTAACATAACAGGCTAATTTATCTTGTTATAAAACAATTTTTATAGGGAATATGCATGACAAAAAAGAAGTCTACTAAAAAAGCTGCTCCTAAAACAGCTAAAAAAGAAGTTAAAAAAGTAGCTAAAAAGACAACTAAAAAA
>MDSW01075571.1_pt1 | contig 12097 bp, 10 predicted proteins | sample 811171 | NCBI WGS metagenome assembly MDSW01 (sample SAMN05326641, study PRJNA326480) | marine metagenome | isolation source: seawater | place: Atlantic Ocean: North West | collected 2012
TATTCCTACTACACTTTCTTTTACTTTTGAAATTGGATCAACAAAAGGGCTGCTATTAGAATTCAATTTATTAATTTTGTAACTAGGTTTAAATTTGTATTTAGGTTCAAATTCAGAATTAAAAATCATAGGAACAAATAAAAAAACTAAAAAGAAGATTAATATAAATAATCTATCAATCATATAAAACCTCTTCTAAAAAAAGTCCTTTTGCTGGCGCACAAAATGGGCTTGAGTTTGATTTATTATTAATCATTTCTGAAAAAGTTGATATATCTAATTTCCCTTTTCCTACCTGAACAGATGTTCCCACTATAAATCTTACCATATGATGTAAAAAACGATTAGCTTTGATTGTATATATTAAGGTATTATTCTGTTTTTCCCAATATGAATCATTTATAATGCAAATCTTATTTTTGATCATGGGATTGTTTTTACTTAAATGAGAAAAATTATGTTCACCTTTTAATTTTTTGCTGCAATCTGATAATATGTTAAAATTAAGTTCTTCATCAATATTCCATGATGTAGAAGAGTTAAATGGCGAATACTTTTCAGTAATATAATATTTATAAATCCTTAGTTTGGCAGAAAATCTAGCATTAAAAGAATCATCTACAACTTCATATTTTTTAATATAAATATTTTTAGGCATGATAGCATTCACTGATTTAATAGTTTTAGCTAAATTAATATTATCAGGTAATCTTAAAGAGGCAACTTGTCCTTTTGCATGAACACCTGTATCAGTTCTTCCAGATCCAATGAGGTTAATTTTAAAATTTTTAAATAATATTTCAAATGATTTTGTAAGCTCGCCTTGAATAGTGGAATCAGATTTTTGTATTTGCCATCCACAGTATTCTTCACCATGATACTCTATTGTTAGCTTAATATTCATTATACTTTGATTAATTTTTCACCACATGAAGTACAAAATTTAAACTTGTTACTATTTTTAGCTCCACATGATGAGCAAAATATTGTTACCTCTCTTTGTTCTGATAAAATATCATCTAAATCATAATCATCATACCCTTCATCTTCAAATAATTCTACTTCCAAAGGGTTCAATAATATTTGATGAAGATACGGATTTTTTTTAAATAAATTTTTGAGTAAAAATCCAGAAATAGCTTTTGAGCATTCATTAATTAATGTGGTTGCATCAGTCTGTAGCTTTAAAGCTACATCCATTCCCAAATATTTATTACTAACATTAATTAAAATATGATATAAAAATAAACTGTATTTTTTATCAACTAAATTCAATTCAGTTAAATTAAATGATTCAAAACTTTGAATCATTTTTAATAATTTTTCTTTATCATCATTACTATCAATTTGTTGAAACTCAATTGCATTTATAATTAGTTCTATATAATTTTTATGAATTTTTTGTTTATAAATAAATGATTTATTAGAGTGAAATATTTCAAATATTTTTGAATAGTCTGCTTCAATGTAATAAATACATATTAAATAATATAATGCATCAATTATGATAGAATCTGAATTTGAAGATTTAATGCACGGTTCTAATTCTGATTTTGCTAAATCAAACTGTTTATTATTAAAATAATTTATGCCATGAATTAATTTTAAGTTATGTGATTCATATTTTATTTTTTTTAATTCATTTTCAACAAGCCTACATAAACCACATTCTGCAAAAATTTTTAAAGAAAATTCTAAATTATTATCAGCGCTAATAAAAAGATGCATCTGATGATGATATATAGCACAAGATAAATCGTGAAGCTCTATATATTCTTTGGCTTTAATTAAATGAGAGTTATTTTTAGATTTATATAAATCATCGAATTGAATGATATTATATTTTTTGTCATTTATATTTTGTTGTTCTAAATAATTAGTTACATCACTGAAGCTCTCATCATACCAATCAACAATATTTAAATACACTTTGTAAATAAGTTTAGGTCTAGTACTTGACTTTAATTTAAAGTGAGCTACCGGTCTAACATAAAAATTATTTTTTAAACCTTTAATAATGAATTCATTTTGGACCGCACATTTTAAAAAAAAATTTTCACTAATTGATATTCCACCAAATTCTGCTATTGGCTCTATCTGTGAGGCTATATCATATCCATCTCCATATATTTCATCATTTTTATTGATGATATCTCCGTAATGTATACCAATACGTATAAGTATTTGTCTAGATTTTTGATTTCTATTATTTCTGTTTTTTAAAGATTGTTGTATTTCCACTGATGTTTGGGATGCACATTCAGCTTGATTAAAAATTGCAACAATAGCATCACCAATTCTTTTTACAATTTGACCATTGTACCTTTTAATAATAGGTTCAATTATTTTATCATGTTCACTTAGTAACTCTAAGGCTAAAGATTGATTTTCACCTGTAAGTTTACTGTAACCTACAATATCAGTAAATAATATACTTTTTTTCATAATTTAGTTTTGTAGTAATGAAGCGCCACAACTAGGGCAAAATTTAAATGAATTTTCATTTTTAAATCCACAGCTAGGACAAAATTTAAAAACTGGTGCTTCATTTTTGACTGCTTTTATATTATTGTCTTCAATTTTAGCTGTATTAAAAGTTTCTTCTATTGGCGAAAAGATCTGCTTATGAAGAGTAGGTAATTCAAGGTAATCTTTACGAATGCCTTTGTCTCGAATCAACTTTGCCTTTTGATTAATATCTTTTTGAGATAATATTTGACAGTTTTTTGATTCTTTTTCATATCCCAAAATATAATAAGACTTTGCCAGCCACCATAACTCTCTACCTTTATGTTTATCTTTGTGAAAATCACAAATTTCATTTAATATATCATCTAAATCATTTTTTGTTGCTTTACCTAAATGACTATCAACTAAAATTTTAACGCATCTTGATGGTAGTGTATAATATTCTGAAAAATAATTTGAAGTATCATCATGTTTTCTTCTAGTTGTCAGCAATACTGCTTGATTTATATATCTTTCTGCTTTTTTATAATCTTTATGTTGCTCATAAGCCTGAGCTAAAAGTGTTGTTGTAAATTCTATAGCTACTTGATGTTTCGCATCTTTATGTGTTCTATTTGCTTTAATAAAAAAATTAATTGCTTTTTCTGTATTATTTTTGTTTAATTCTAATAAACCTAAAGCTCTATAAACCATACCAATTAATGGTAGGGCATTGAATTCTTTTCCAAGCTCAAGTGCTTCAAGATAATGCGTTTTTGCTTCATCAGTGTGCCCTATATAATAATATAAGTGCGCAGTATTCATGTGAGCAATACCTAATTGATTATGAACATTGTTTTCTTTAAAAATTTCTAATATTTCAATATGTAAAGATAAAGCTTTTGCATAATCACCTATTTTTTTATGCGCCAAAGCAAGATTTCCAAGAATGTTTGCTAGTGCAATTGGATTATTTTGAGATCTTCTAATATTTATTGCTCTTTTGAAGTGTTCTATAGCTTTTTTGGGATTTGTTGTTAAGCTATGGCACTGCCCAAGTGAATTTAGGATTGTTGCTTCTTGAACTAGATTTTCTTGTTCAGTTCTTGAATTATCTCCTAAAGTAATCAGCCTTAGGCCTTCTTTTAAATAATCAATTGCTTTATCATATTTACCCATCTGCTTATAAACTAATCCAAAAGTTTTATATACATGAACTAAATCTCTGTTATTATTAGTTTTCTTACCCATCTCTTCAGAAACTTCTAAAATATTAATAGCTTCATCATATTTTCTTATCTGGAATGAAATTCTAGCATAAAATACCTTTGCAGCTAAATAACTAGGTTGGGATTCATATGCCTTTTGAAATAACGAACGAGCTAATTCTAAATCTGTAGAATTTTTTGCTCTTTGAAAAGCAAATTTAGCTTTTAAAAAAAATTCATAAGCCTCTGAGTTTATTTCCTGTTTAGCTGATTTTAAAATAAACTTTTCAGGTATGTTTATGCCTAAAGATTCGAGTGTCTTAACAATAATTTCATTTTTAATATCATTTAACTTATCTGCAGATTCTTCCCAATGATTAACCCAAAGCTCTTTTGAATTAGTAGTGTTGGTCATTCCAATAGTCAATCGCATTTGATCATTCATTTTCATAAGACTACCCTGGATTAAGTAATCTGTTTTCAGTTCTCTACTAATTTCTAAAGAATCTTCTAAATCTTTGAGTTTCATTATTGCTGCAATATTAGGAGTATCGATATTTTCTATTTTACCTAATTCTATGTTTATGAAATCTGTAATACCAAAACATAAAAATTCATCCTCATTGCTGCCTAAATTATTCACATAATGCATAGCTATTGATATATTTGCACTTTCAGATGCTTTATAATCAAAAAATTTCACACCTCTTAATTTCATGGCTGTAATTGTCATATCCAGAGTTTCCGATTCGTAATTACTTTTTTTATTATAAATTTTAAAAATACGTTCTGGATCTTGAATGTTTTTCAAAACAACTCGACCTATATCTCTAACATACACATTGTTTTCACTTCTGATTGAATTATAAATGGCTTGCGTGGTTAAAATTTCATCTGGTCCAGAAACAGCTTTTATCCTTGCTGCTAAATTAATGCCGTCTCCAAATAAATCTCCTTTTTCTTCATAGACCTCTGCCATATGAAGGCCTATACCAACATTTATTTGGAAATCTTTTGGATTGACACCATTTATTTCTTGAAGCTTATTCTGAATCGCTATTGCACAGTTTGTAGAATCTGTAGCAGATTTAAATTCGGCAAATATAGAATCATTAATGTGTTTAATAATTCTACCATCATAATTATCAATTATTGTTTCTAAAATCTTATCATGCTCATTTAATATTTCAATTGATAATTGACTATCCTCTTTTGCTAATTTAGAAAAATTAGCTATTGAGGTAAACATTATAGCAACAATTTTTTTACTTTTTGACATTATTCTTTATTCATGGAATGTAATCTGCATATCAGTTCCATTTAATGATATATTATTTTCAAACGAAGAAAAAGTAAGCTTTTGTCCTTTTGGCCCTGCTAGTATTGTTTTAATTGGATAAGATTTTATATTTTTATCATTTAATTTTACATGAATTTTAATTAATGACATATTTGTATTGTTATTAGATTCTAAAGGACCAATTGTATCACCAGACATTGAAAAACCCAAAATTAACCCATTATCATTTTTATGTAACTGAAAATCTTTTTCTTTTGAACGAATTCCTTCTGCATCTAATAATATTAAATTTTTGGGTAACTCAAATTGGAACCCTGCAATTTCATCAATATTATTGCAGTTAATCTCAATCCAAAATGAATTTTTTTCATTGCTTTGTAAAAGATTTGCACTAATTGTATTATCTTTACGCAGATTAGAATAATTATTATTGCTCCATTTTGACTTGGGCGATTTAAAAGTATCAGATAATTTAGATTGAGGATTCTCATTATTTAAAGCGTACAAGACACAAGACATGAGAGCGAAAACTATATATTTATTCATTATGACTCCTTTGAAATTATTATTTTCATTAGATTTCGATATATTATAACAACTGAAATTTACATTTTTTTATGAAATTTAATAAAATATTTATATTTATAATCGTTCTTAGCTCATTATCATTAAGCCAGTTTACGGAAGTTAATGTAAAAATTGATTATACAAATATTAATGATAATGAATTATTTCTATTTGAAAACTTTGATAGAGAAATTCAGTCTTTTTTTACCAACAATTACTTTTATGATGAACCAGATGAATTAGATATTCAGATTGATTTAAATGTAATTATTGAAAATATTAATTACATTGGCAGCGAAAAAATTATCACTTCTCAAATCTTATTCACTAATAGAAAAGATCAGCATTTTTTTACAAAAAGTTTTGATTTTATATATCAAAAAAATCAGGCATTATACAAAAGTGATATTTTCCATCCACTAACATCAATATTATCTTGTTACGCATATCTTCATTTAGCAAATGAATTAGACACTTATGAATATTTGGGTGGTAATAAATATTATATGAAAGCGCAGAATATTGCAGCAGAAGGCAAATCAAGCATGTATCAAAAAAATTGGAGCTCTCGATTAAAAAAGATTAGAAGGGAAATGGAAAACCATACTTTTAGAAACTTAAAATTTAATTTTTTTAGTATTTATGATATTTTAGAATACGAAGAGAATAATGATAGACTACAAGCATATTTGAATGAAATGTATGATTTATTTATTGAATATGATTCATATTATGGATATAGTAAACCACTATCCACTTTTTTAAATGCTTATAATTCAGAAATTGTGGATATGGCAATTGATTTAAAATATACAAAAATCATAGATTATTTAATATTGTATGATAATTCAAACGAATTAATTTATAAAAGATACTTTAATGAATAAAAAAATATATATTGCCATAATCACATTTTTATTTTCAATTGTAATGTCAAATAATGTTGTTGATAAAAAGCAAAAAACTTTAAACGATATAGAAAAAGAAATAATTGAACTTGAGGGCGAATTAAAAAAACAAATTCAAACAAAAGTTGGTGCGGACCAAAAACTAAATACTTTAAAATCTCAAATTGCTGAAGAAAAAGAAAAATTTAAATTAAATAAAGATCAAGCTTATACTACTTCAATATTATTAGAAAATGCCTATTTTACAGTTGATAGCTTAAAATCAAATCTGTCAAAAATTAATGTTAAAAAAATTGAAACTCAAAAATTAATAAAGGATATGAAATACAGAAGGGTATTAGTAAGTAATGATATTATTGCTACAAATGAAAATATCTCAATTGTTAAAAATAGTATTAATCAAGTACTAGATTCGCTTGATGCAATTAAAATTTCAATACAAGATATTTTAAAAGAAACATTATTCATTGATGAGCCAAATCAAATTGAATTTATTATTGAATCAAAATCATGGGATGAGTTTATTTTTAATTCGTTGATATATGATATTACAATTGATAATAAAAAAGATGTACTTAATAGATTATACACCAAGAAAGAAAAAATAAACACTGATTATAATAAAATTTTAAGCAAACAAAATAATTTAATTAAAAAACAAAATAAATTAAAAAATGATTTATTACAATCTGAAAAACTTATTAATAGATTAAATAAAAGCTTACAATTAATTGATTTAGAATTATCAAATAGCCAAACTATATATAATGAAATTAATAAGCAATATATATCAATTATAAATCAATTAGATAATTCGGAAAGTAAATTGCAAGACTTAAAAAACCAAAAAAATGAAATTACACAAATTCAAAAATATGCAAGCGATGAAAGAAAAAGAATTGAATATGCTTTAGTTTTGAAAAAAGAATCAAGAGATAAAGTTGAACGGGAACTAAAAAAATTATTATTAAAATCAAGTAAATATACTGGAACTGATCTAAAAAAATATAAGAAAAGTTTAGTTTGGCCTATGAATGGTCAATTACTCACTAAATATGGATTAAATACATCTGAAGTGGGCACAAAATTTGATTATACTTTTATTGAGCTTGTATCAGATGAGATTTTATACTTAGTTAATGAGATAAATCCTAATAGCCCTAATGTTAATATAGTTAAAAAATTTCAGAGACTCACTATGGGACTGAAAAGTGGAGACAAGGGGTATGGTGTTTTCGGCCCGCAAACAACAAGAAAATGGAAAAAATTTAACAATGAATTAAAAAAAAATGTAGAAAAAGAATCGATCATTGCTATTTATGATGGTATTGTGGAAGAAATCAAGTTTATTGATCCTATTACAGGTGTCTTAATAATAATTAAGCATAACAATCAATCCTTTTCAACTTACAGTGGACAAATTGATATGATAGTCGAAAAAGGTGATATAGTAATTAAAGGACAGAAAATAGGTTTAATAAAAAAAGATAAAATTTTAGCATTTTCACTTTTAGTTGATGGAAATTTAGTTAATCCTGAAGAATGGTTAATAAATAAATGATATACGATAATTTGATTATAAATGATTCTATATGGACAAAACTACGAAATATGCAAAATGCAAATACAATACCTCATGCAATATTATTTCATGGTTCAAATGGAAGTGGAAAAGAAGGACATGCCATTGAATTTGCTTCAATGCTAAATTATAAAACAAATGCAGATTTAGAAAAAATTAAAATCTTTCAGCATCCTAATATTCATCTCATTACTCCAATTATTAAGGATAAAACAATCAATAAAAAATCTAATGCACTATCTGCAATGTCAGAAAAATCTTTAGAAGAATATATTTTAATGAAAAAAGATAAAATGTTACATCCTTATAAAAAGATAAGCTTTAAAAAAAAATCAACAATACTGATTAATTCTATAAGAGATATTAAAAAAAATATACATTTAAATGATGGTAGACTAAATATATATATGATTTTTGAAGCTGATAAGTTATGCTTCCCAAGAAATGAAGCGGGAAATGCACTGCTAAAAGTATTGGAAGAACCTCCATCTCAAACAATATTTATTCTGGTAACATCTAAAAAAGAAAACATGTTAGATACGATTGTATCAAGATGTTGCGATTTTTACTTTCAAAAAATACCCGCAGATAAAATCTCAAATTACATTGAAAAAAATAATTACCAAATTGAAGAGAAAGATTTGTTGATAAGACTCTGTAATAATGATATAGGTTTAATTTTGAAAATGATAGATCAAAAAATTGATTTAGTTACTATAATCAATAAATCTAAAATATTTATTAGTGATGTTATAAATCAAAGTAATAACCAGCGTCACTCGTATGAATTAGAAAATTTATTCAAAAGAGATAAACATGAATTTATTTTTTTTATTAAAATATCTATTATAATATTAAATGATTTATATAACATAATACATCATATAGATAAATTATTAATTTTGAAAAACAATTTAAAAGTTAAAGATTTAAATTATCTTAATTGCATTAATATATTGGAAGATTACTATAAAAAATTAGAAAGTAATTTAAATCCGTCAATAGGTATGTTTGCTATGATAATTGATATGAAAAAAGCATTAAATAAAAAGTAGGACAGAAAGCAATAAAGTGAAAAAATTTTATATAACCACACCACTATATTATGTTAATGATGAGCCACATATTGGTCATGCCTATACAACAATATTAGCTGATGTTATTAATAAATATTATAAAAATATGGGCTATGATACATTTTTTTTAACTGGAACTGATGAGCATGGACAAAAAGTAGAAGAAGCAGCAAAAAAAAATAAAATTGAACCAATAAATCATGTTAATGAATATGTTAAAAAATTTAAAAAAGCATGGAATAATCTTGATATTGAATATGATTACTTTATTAGAACTACTGATGAAAAGCATAAAGATGTTGTTAAAAACGTTTTGAATCATTTGTATAATAAAGGTGAAATATATAAAAACGAGTATGAAGGCTTGTATTCAGTTTCTGAAGAAAGATTTATTACTGAAAAAGAAGCTGAAGAGGGAAGTTTTAGAGAAATTAAAAAATTAAAGGAAACAAATTATTTTTTTAAAATGTCTAAATATCAAAAAGAGCTTGTTGATCATATTAATAAAAATCCAAATTTCATTCAACCTCAATCAAGAAAAAATGAAATTTTAAGTTTTTTAAAAAATGATCTTCAAGATTTATGTATATCTAGACCTAAAAAAAGACTTTCATGGGGAATAGAATTGCCTTTTGATAAAGATTACGTCACTTATGTTTGGTTTGATGCTTTAATTAACTATATTTCTGCTATTGGCTACCTAAATGATGAACATAGTTATAATAAATACTGGCCTGCTAATTATCATTTAATGGCAAAAGATATTTTAACGACACATTGTGTTTATTGGCCCACAATGCTGTTAGCACTTAATATCAAACTTCCCCAAACGATTTTTGCTCATGGTTGGTGGCTAATGGAAAATGAAAAAATGTCAAAATCTTTAGGAAATGTAATTAAACCCTTAGAGTTATCAGAAAAATACGGAGCTGATGCTTTAAGATACTACCTTATGAGAAATATGGTGTTGGGACAAGATGCATCTTATACATATGAATCTTTTATTACTAGGTACAATGCAGATCTCGCAAATGATTTTGGAAATGTGATAAATAGAATTACAATATTAATTGAAAAGCATTTTGATGGTCTTTGTCCAGAGCCAGGAGATTATGATGAAGATGAATTATTAATAATATCTAAAGCTAAAAATATGCCAATTGCTGTGAAAAAGAATATTATTAATATGAAACTTCATGATGCAATTGAAAATGCAATGTCGCTTATTAGATTAATTAATAAATACTTAGAAATGAAAAAACCATGGAAGTTGGTAAAAGAAGATAAAAGCGCTAAAAGTCCTGCATCTACTTGCTTGTATTTAGCGGCTGAAATACTAAGAATTAGTACAGTATTGTTATCTCCAATTATGCCAACAAAAACTAAACTAACATTAAATGCTTTATCGCAAGATAATGAGGCTTCATCTGAATTTGGATTACTTAAGCCAGAATCTCGTATTTATAATCCAGGCGCATTATTTCCGAGAATTGAAATATGATTGATACGCATTGCCATTTATATGATAAAAAAATATTAGATAATCTTGACACAGTTATTAAAAATGCAAATAAAGCAAATATCAATAAAATGATTTGTATTGGAGATCGAATATCTACATCTCTTAAAAGTATTGAGCTAGCAGAAAAATATAGTAATATTTATGCAACAGTTGGTGTGCATCCCCATGAATCAAAAAGTGTTGAAAAAACATATTTAGAACAATTAAGAGAAAAAGCCGCGCATGAAAAAGTTCTAGCTATTGGTGAAATTGGTCTAGATTACTATTATGATTTTACAGATCGACCAAAACAAAAAAAAGTATTTATACAACAACTTAAATTGGCAAAAGAATTAAATCTTCCAACCGTAGTTCATTGCAGAGATTCAGATTCAGATTTATACAATTGTATTAAAGAAACAAAAAGTAATAAAGGTGTTATTCATTGTTTTGCTAGTGATTTAGAATTTGCAAAAAAAGTTATCGATTTAGGATATTTAATTTCATTCACAGGTATGATCACTTTTGTTAGTGAGCTTGAAAAAGTTGTAGAAAATATCAGTTTAAGTAAAATTATGATTGAAACAGATTCACCATATTTAGCGCCTGTTCCATATAGAGGTAAAATAAATGAACCAGCGTATGTAGTAGAAGTAGCTAAAAAAATTGCAGAAATTAAAAAAATAAATGTTAGTGAAGTTATAGAACAAACTACGAAAAATGCTTTTTCATTATTTAGTAAATTAAAAAATTGAAGATTCCAATTAGAAAAAAATGGGGGCAAAATTTTTTAATAGATCCTAATATAGTTAGGAAAATTATTTCCGTTTTAAATCCAAAAACAAATCAAAATATTTTAGAAATAGGTCCTGGAAAAGGTGCGCTTACAAAAGAGTTAGCCAAGATGCATATAAATATTTATGCCGTTGAAATAGACCCTATGTTATGTGAATCCCTAAAAAATGAAAGTCTAAAAAATGTGAAAATATATAATGAAGATATTTTAAAATTTGATTACACCATGATGCCAAATAATTATCTAATAATTGGTAATCTACCATACAATATATCAACACCTATATTATTTCAATTCATGGAAGATATAAGGTGGGATAAAATGGTTGTAATGCTCCAAAAAGAAGTCGCGGAAAGAATTGTATCAAACCACGGTAATAAAAAATACGGTAGAATTAGTATCATGATGCAATCATTCTTTGATGTAAGTTTAGAGTTTCACATTCCCAAAACTGTTTTTAACCCTCAACCTAAAATCACTTCTTCTTTACTTTTAATAAAACCAAAAAAGGATGTTAACACAGAATATAAAAAATTAAAACTAGTGGTTGAAAAAGCATTTATGCATCGAAGAAAAAAACTGGCTCATAACTTGAAAAATATTATTGATGAAAATATATATAATGAAGTAAAAGATAAAAGAGCAGAGCAATTAAGTGTTGCAGATTATCAAAAAATTTCCCATTATATTATTAATTATGTTTAATAGAAA
>MDSW01083593.1_pt1 | contig 12094 bp, 15 predicted proteins | sample 811171 | NCBI WGS metagenome assembly MDSW01 (sample SAMN05326641, study PRJNA326480) | marine metagenome | isolation source: seawater | place: Atlantic Ocean: North West | collected 2012
TGCATCTCCATCATAAAGATGTTGCATAAAAAATTCAGCACCTAATTGCCAAGGTAAACCCAAGGTAAAAATCCAAATACTAGCAAACCACATTCTTGTATGATTATGTAAATAATTATTTTCTTTCAGTTCATTTACCCATTCATTAAAGCATTCAATGTTTGTTTTTCCTTCAATTGCGGAAATATATTCTTTATTATTCTGAAATTCCTTTTTTATTTCATTTAATTCAAAAAGATAATCTGTCCAAACATTTGGTCTTAATTCTAACCAACCTTTCCAATATGTTCTCCATAAAATTTCTTGAACAAATTTTTCGATTTTTGAAAAGGATAATTTAGATAAAGATTTTTTTAAAATCTCTTTTTCACTAATTATTCCATGAGTAATATAAGGAGATAGACAAGAAACATTTGATCTTTTCCCTGGTCCAAAATCAAAATTTCTTAATTTTGAGTATTCGGAGAGATTTTTTTCAATAAATTGATCTAATTTCTCAATGGCTTTTGCCCTTGAATATTCAAACTTCATAATAATTTAAGATCTTAATTTTTTTTTATGATAATTGATAAATTTTTCAACATTCAATTTATTAAATGTTTTATTTTCTTCAAAAGAAACTTTCTTTAATGAATATGCAGAACTTTTAGTTTGTCTAGACCAAATGATCACATTACCCTTATAAAGTTTAAGTTTAACTGATCCATTTACTTTATTTTTTTTAGTATCTATAATTTTTTGAAGTTTAAATCTTTCTTTCGAATACCAATAACCATTATAAATAAGTTCTGCATATCTTGGCATTATTTGATCTTTTTTATGCACTGTTTCTTTATCTAAGGTTACAGACTCAATTGCTCTATGAGCTTTAATTAATAATGTCCCACCTGGAGTTTCATATACACCTCTAGATTTTATTCCTATAAATCTATTTTCAACTAAGTCTTCTCTTCCAATTCCATTTTTACCAGCAAGTTGATTGAGTTTGTCTAATAATTTTGATGGAGATAATTTTCTTCCATTAATTCCGATTGGATCACTGTTTTTAAAATCAATAGTTACAAATGATGGTTTTTTCGGAGCTTTTTCAGGAGAAGTGGTTCTTTGAAAAATAAACTCAGGAGCTGGATTTTTTGGATTTTCTAAAATTTTACCCTCAGTTGATGTATGAAATAAATTATCATCAATAGAAAAAGGAGGAGCACCTTTTTTGTCTTTAGGAATTTTTATTTTATATTTTTTTGCGTAATTTATTAGATCAGTTCTAGATTTAAGTTTCCAAATTCTCCAAGGGGCTATGATTTTTATTTTTGGTCCAAAATAATGATAACCTAATTCAAATCTTATCTGATCATTTCCTTTACCAGTTGAACCATGAGAAACAGCATAAGCTTTAAATTTTTTTGCAACTCTTATTTGATCTTTTGCAATTAATGGTCTGGCAATCGAAGTACCTAATAAATAAACACCTTCATAAATTGCGTGACCTCTTATCAGAGGAAAAATATAATCTTTAACAAAAGTATTTTTTAAATCTTCAATAATGATATTTTTAACTCCGAGTTTTTTTGCATTTGAAATAATTTTTTTTCTGTCAATTTTTTGACCTATATTTGCCGTATAACAAATAATTTCAGCGTTATAATTTTTTTGAAGCCATTTTAAAATTACGGATGTATCTAATCCTCCTGAATATGCTAAAACAATTTTTTTTTTTGATTTCATTAATTAGCTGCAAGCTGTTTTTGCAGCATTGTAAGCTTTTGTAAAACCTAGAAGGGAGTAATGGTCTATTGTTTGTGATCCTTTTTGGTTATATCCTGTGATCATAATTCGAGATCCTTTTTTCATAACTTTAACCATTTTTTTTTCAATTTTATTATCAGCTATCCAAGCAAAGCCTTGTTGTATAATATCAAATTTTATTTTATTTTTTCCTGAAGTAGCTGTTACAGAATTATTTTTGTTAAATTCATACCCAGAGCTTGCACTTATTTCATCAGTAATTTTTTCACTTGGCCTAAAAGTAACAAATAATCTAGCGTCTCTTTTATTAGATTTTGGAGCTTGTAAAACAGGAGAAGATTGTGCAAAACAAACAGTGCCAGTTGGTTCAACTAAAATCATAGTTTTCCAATCTTTATACTTACCGATTTGTTTTAGGTCTTGTGCTTGAGCAGTTGATAGAAAAAACAAAATAGTAACTGAAAATAAAATAATAATTCTTTTAATTATGGACATGGGTTTGGATAAATTTTTTGTATCTCATTAATTTCATTAATAATTTCTTTGGTTAAATTTATATTTACACTTTCTATATTAGTTTTCAACTGCTCCATTGTTGTGGCACCGATGATTACTGAAGTAACAAAGGGTTGAATTTCTAAAAATTTTAAACTCATTTGTGCTAGATCTAAATTGTGTTTTTGTGATATTTCATAATAAGCATCTATAGCTTTTCCGGAGTTAGGTTTATTGTATCTAGTCCAGAAGTCTTTATGTAACGCTATCCTAGACTTTTCAGGTAATTGATTATTTCTATATTTTCCCGAGAGATATCCACATGCGAGTGGTGAATAAGCAAGTAATCCAGCTTTTTCTCTAACAGACATTTCTGCAAGACCAACTTCATAAGTTCTATTAAGAAGATTGTAGGGATTTTGAACTGATAGCATCCTTGGAAGACTTTTATCCTCAGATATTTCTAAAAATTTTGATAAACCCCAAGGTGTTTCATTTGATAATCCAATATATCTTATTTTTCCTTGTTCTATAAATTTCTTCAGATTTTCTAAAATATCTTCAAACTTTGTCCATTCACCATCATCTTCGTGTTCATAACCTAATTTTCCAAAAAAATTTGTATTTCTTTCTGGCCAGTGAAGTTGATATAAATCTATGTAATCAGTTTTTAATCTTTTTAGACTTCCTTCTAAAGCTTTAGTTATATTTTTTTTACCGAACTGGTTACCGCCCCCTCTAACATACTCTCGCATTGGTCCACATACTTTAGAAGCAAGAATTATCTTTTTTCTATTTTTAGTTTTTTCAAACCAATTACCTATAATTTCTTCTGTGCTACCAAAAGTTTCTTCTCTTGGAGGAATTGAATAGATTTCTGCTGTGTCCCAAAAGTTTACTCCTTTATCTAATGCATAATTCATCTGATCAAATCCCTCAGCTTCAGTATTTTGCTCTCCCCAAGTCATTGTACCGAGACAAATTGTACTTACATCTAGATCAGTATTTCCTAATTTTTTGTAATTCATTTAGGTTTTTTATGTAAATTTTATTTAACAATCTTTTAAGGCATCTTGAATAATTAGTAAAAGACTATATATTTTGCCAATATGGAATTTGACAAAAAAGGAATACTTGCAAGAGCTAAAGCGGCAGCACAAGAAACTGCGGTAACAGATGAAGGTTTAAGAGCCTACATGCTTAAAGTTTATAATTATATGGCAACTGGTATTTTGCTTACTGGAATAATCGCACTCTTAACATTCAAATGGTCAGTTGTTATAGATGCCTCTGGATCCATTGTGGGATTAACACAAATTGGTAATGCCATCTATTTATCAGGATTGAAGTGGCTGGTAATGTTAGCTCCGCTAGGAATTGTTTTTTATATGAGTTTTGGAATAAATAAGATGAGTGCATCGAAAGCTCAAACTACTTTTTGGATTTTTGCAGCTCTAATGGGGTTATCTTTGTCTTCAATTTTATTAGTTTACACTGGTATGAGCGTAACAAGAGTGTTTTTCATTACATCTGCAACATTTGGTGCAATGAGTATATATGGTTACACTACCAAAAGAGACCTTACTAAATTAGGATCTTTTTTGATGATGGGACTAATTGGAATCATAATTGCTTCATTAGTTAATATTTTTATGAAATCGACAATGATGTACTTTGTGATTTCAATTTTAGGAGTTTTGATATTTGTGGGACTGACTGCATATGATACTCAAAAAATTAAAAATATGTATACAGCCTCAGATTCTGGGGAACTAATGGGTAAAAAAGCTGTAATGGGAGCTTTAACTCTTTATCTTGATTTCATAAATCTATTTATTATGCTCTTGAGACTTTTTGGTCAAAGAAGATAATTTTAGTCTTTAAGTTTTTTCCAGTTTGTATTTTTAAGTAACAAACTCAAATCATGTGAATTTTTTAAAATTTTACCATTTGTATCAGTAATTAAATATTTTAGATTTTTACTTTTAGGCTTGAAATTTTTACAAATTTTATAAAGTGCGTTTTCTGCAGCATTTTTGAACACACTAAATCCGACTTGTCTGCTTGATATGTTTAAACCATAATCTTTCCAAGATCCCTCCGAAACCATTTTAGCATACAAATCTAATATTATTTTTAATTCTTCTTTTTCAAAAAAATATTTATCTTCTATTATTTTATGGTTGTTGTTGATGATTAACTTTAAGTTACTACTCATTTATTTTATATTTATTGATTAAACCAATTTGAAAACCAGTAAAAATAATTGTTATTGGAAGCATTCCCCAAACTTTGAAATTGACCCAAAATTCCTCTGTTTGAGTTCTCCATACAAATTCATTTAGTAAAGCGAGCCCAAAGAAAAAAAACATCCATCTTCTATTAAGTATTTCCCAACCAACATCTGTTAAAGGTATTGATTTACCCATAATCTTTTTTAAGATCGGCTCTTTGGTAAAGTACTTTCCAAAAAATAAAGCAAGTGCAAACATAATGTTAATTATAGTCGGTTTTATGTAAATAAATATTGGATCATTGAAATAAATAGTTAATCCTCCAAAAAAAGTTATTAAGATTCCACTCAATAAAGGCATTGGAGGTATTTTTTTTTCAAAAATCCAAACGATAATTAATGATATTAATGTCGCAATTATTAGTGGGGGTATCGCTATAGAGATATCTTTATCATTCCTATAGTAGTATAAAAAAAATATTACAAGAGGTCCAAAATCTGTGAGAAATTTAAAAAAAGATTTATTCACTTAAAAGATATTAACATAATTAGGCTCTTCATAAAAACTTTATATTTTTTCTTATTGATTTTTAATTTTAAATCTCCATATTAAAAGCAATGTCAGTACAAAAAGCAAAATTTTCAATTGGAGATATCGTAAAGCACAAGCATTTTGAATTCAGAGGTGTAATTCACGATGTTGATTTTGAATTTAATAATTCAGAAGAGTGGTATCAATCAATTCCAAAAAATGTAAGACCCAGAAAAGATCAGCCGTTTTATCATTTATTAGCCGAGAATGATGAAATAACATATGAAGCATATGTATCAGAGCAAAACCTTTTAATTGATGACTCTGATGAGCCGATTAAACATCCTCTGATAGAAGAGATTTTTTCAGGTAAAAAAGGGTCTAGTTATTTTAAGCCTTCAAATTAAGAAATACATTATTTAAACACATTTAGTTCAAATCTTAGACATAGACTTAAATTAATCTATTCTGATTATCTGATCAGGAGTGTTAAATTTACCCCTAAACATTATCTCCCTCTACATTCTTGATCAGATATATTTTTCGTACTAAAACAATCCTAAAATAAACTATGTTTAAATTTTTAGAACCAAACAGAATATTTTTAATTACATCAAAAGCACCAAAGTATGTAATGGCATTATTCATTGTGGTGTTTTTTTTAGGTTTAGTTGAGTCTTTAATTCTATCTCCAGAGGATTACAAACAAAGTCATTCTGTCAGAATAATGTATGTACATGTACCTGCAGCTTGGATTTCATTAGGAATTTTTTCCTCTATAACCTTGTTATCACTAAGTGGATTTATTTTTAAAAACAAACACTTATTTTTAATCGCAAAAAGTTTAGCTCCCTCAGGGCTAGTTTTTAATATCATTGCTTTAGTTACTGGTTCGATATGGGGGAAACCTACGTGGGGAACTTGGTGGGCATGGGATGCACGAATTACATCGATGTTAATTTTGGCTTTATTTTATCTGATGTATTTGATTGCATGGAGAATTTATGCAGATAAAGAGAATGTTTTTAAGATAACAACTATCATAACTATTTTTGGAATTATTAATGTACCAATTATAAAATATTCTGTTGATTGGTGGAATACTTTACACCAACCCGCTTCGATAAACTTATTATCCAAAACCTCAATTCATCCCTCAATGTTATTTCCATTACTAATAATGACTGCGGCATTTGCTCTATTTTCTTTGCTGATTTTTTTAATGAAATATAATACAGAACTGATAAAAATTAAAAATAAAGGCTTAGACAGATTATGATTAATGAACTGTTACATATGAATGGATACGGAATTTATGTTTGGTCTTCATTTTCTTTTACATTTTTAAGTTTTTTAACTTTATATGTAGTGATTAAAATTCAATATATTAAAGAAAGAAATAAATTTGTGTCTAAATACGGAAACCTAGATTCTAAAAAAGCTGAAGTTGCAAGATCTCAAATTATCAATAAAGAAATTTTATCTAGCAGCCAGAGCATTTAACTTTTAAACCATGTATGGTCAAAAAGTTAAATTAAGATTTTTTTTTATAGTTTTAATTTTTTTATCTTTAATTTTATCAACTTATTTAGTTCTAAAATCTTTAGAGGAAAATGTAGTTTATTTTAAATCTCCAACAGATGTAAAAGAATTAGGAGAACTAGAAAATAAAAAAATTAGAATCGGTGGTATGGTTAAAAAAAACTCTATAGATATATCAAGTAATGAAATAAATTTCATAATAACAGACTTTAAAAATGAAATTAATGTTACTTATTCTGGAGTTGTGCCTAATCTTTTTTCTGAAGGCAAAGGAGTAGTTGCTGAAGGGTTTTTAAAGGATAGATCTTTTTTCAAAGCTTCAAAAATTCTGGCTAAACATGATGAAAATTATATGCCGCCAGAGGTAAAAGAGGCTATAGGAGAAAAATAAATGTTATATAGTTCTTTAGGATATTATGCTCTTCTTCTAGGATTTGTTTCTTCTTTACCAATCTTTTTCTTCTCAATTAAAAATTTTAAAGATAAAAAAATATTAGATTATAAAATAATAACTTTTTCATTTATCCAATTATTTTTAGTTTTTATAAGTTTCTTAGGATTAATTTTTTCTTTTATTTATTCAGATTTCAGTAATGAAACTGTATTTAATAATTCTCATACCACAAAACCTTTATTCTATAAGATAGCAGGTACCTGGGGTAACCATGAGGGGAGTTTGTTATTATGGTTATTAGTTTTAACTTTATTTATTTTTATATTTTTGATCAAATCAAGAGAATTGTTAAAAAAATATAGAATATTGACTGTACTTTTTCAGCAAATAATAATTATTGGATTTTTTATTTTTTTAATAAAATCATCTAACCCATTTAATTATTTATTCCCAGTACCAAAAGAAGGAATGGGTCTTAATCCAATTTTACAAGACCCTGCTTTAGCTATTCACCCTCCAATTTTGTATTTAGGTTACGTTGGTTCTTCAATTATTTTCTCTAGTGTTCTTGCAGCAACTACATTGAATTATATTTCAAAAACTTGGGCTGTGCATATTAAAAATTGGGTACTGGCCTCGTGGATATTTTTAACTTTAGGAATTTTGTTAGGATCAATCTGGGCTTATTATGAGTTGGGATGGGGAGGTTTCTGGTTTTGGGATCCAGTCGAAAACGTTTCATTAATGCCATGGCTAGCACTTACGACTTTATTGCATTGTATTTTAGTTTTAGAAAAAAGGTCTTCTTTAAGTTCTTGGGTTATAATTTTATCAATAACCACTTTTACACTAAGTATGTGTGGAACATTTTTAGTACGTTCTGGAATTTTAAATTCAGTTCATACTTTTGCTAATGACCCTGAAAGAGGTTTATATATATTAACTTTTTTATTCATATTGATTTTTATTTCTTTATTTATTTTTTTTGCTTTTCATAAATTAGAAAAAGATAAATCATTTTCTTTTTCTATAATTAGCAAAGAGACATCATTATTAATTAATAATTGGTTTATGATGTATTTTTTATCTGTAGTTTTAGTTGGGACTATTTATCCAATATTTTTAGATGTATTATCATCTGAACAAATTTCTGTTGGCCCACCTTTTTATCACAAATTAATTGCTCCTTTTTTAATTCCGTTTTTAATTTTTATGGCAATTGGTCCCCAATTAAAATGGATAAAGTCAGAAATCATTGGAAAATTTTATTTGGTTGTAATTTTTATAATATCTATGTTGATATCTTTTCTAATTATAAAAAAATTAAATGTTAATCTTTTAATCAACACTGTATTGATTGGAAGTGCTCTATATTTATTTCTTGTAAATATTCGAGATTTTTTTTCAAAAAAATTTAAAAATACTTCTCAAAATTTATCGCATTTTGGATTTAGTCTATTAATTCTTAGTATTTTATTTAACAATATTTTTTCAAGTGAAATAATAACAAATTTAAAAGTAGGTGAAAAATTTGACAATAATAAATTTCAAATAATCTTTAACGATTTGAAAAAATTTGAAGAAAAAAATTATATATCTTTTAAAGGATATTTTTCTATCAAGGAAAATGATCTAGAAGATAAATTGCAACCTGAGCTCAGAATTTATAATCAACCAAACATCATAACTAGTGAAGCTGATATTAAAACCACATTTTTTAATGATAAATTTATAACTATGAATACAGTTAAAGATGAGGAATATTTTAATATTAGATATCAAGTAAAACCTTTCATGCTCTGGATATGGGTATCTGTATTATTGATTTCTGCAGGTGGAATTTTAAGTTTTTTTACAAGAAGGATCGAATGAAAAATAAGATTATTTATTCATTAACAATTATTTCTTTTATTTTTTTGTTTGTAATTTTTTATAAAGGATTAAAAAAGCCAAATTTTTATCAGCCAAAAAGCGAGTTAAAAAAAAATATTCCTTATTTTTCTTCAATAAATTTTTTTGAGAAGGAAATAATAAATTCTGAAGATATTTTTAATCAAAACAAATTTTACTTGTTCAACATTTGGGCGTCTTGGTGTGTGCCTTGTAAGGATGAACATATGTTTCTCGTTAATTTAAGTAAAATTAATAATTTAGAAATAATTGGCTTAAATTATAAGGATAACTATGAAAATGCTAAAAAATTTATTAAAGAATTAGGAAATCCATATAATAAGATTTTAGTTGATAAAGATGGTACAATCGCAATTGAATGGGGAGCTTACGGAGTCCCTGAAACATTTTTAATTCATCAAAACCAAATTATAAAAAGAATAATTGGCCCGCTTAATACTAAAACAATGAAGGACATTGAAAGTTTTTTAAAATGAAGATACTTAAAATTATTTTAATTTTAGTTTTATTTTCAAACTTAACTCAATTAAAGGCTGACGAATTTGAGTTACAAACTAAGATAACCAAAAATTTGAGATGTTTAATTTGCCAAGGTCAATCTGTTTATGACTCAGATTCAGAATTTGCTAATAGTTTAAAAATTGTAGTTAATAAAAAAATAGATGAAGGTTTATCTGAAGATCAAATTTATAATTTTTTGTCTGGAAAATATGGAGAGTGGATTTTATATGATCCAAAATTAAATAAAAATACTTATTTATTGTGGTTTTTACCTCTATTGATCTTCTTATTTGGTGGTGCAATAATATTGAAAAAAACAAATAAAAATTATTAAATAATCTGTTAAGAAGATAAGTGAATATGAAAAAAATAATTTTAATTTTAATAATAATTATGTCGTCTTTTAACTTAACTTTTGCTGAAGAAGTTAAGACAAATGAACATCAGTTAAATTTTTTTACAGGTAATTTTGATTTTAGTGATCATAAACAAAAATCTATTTTAGTTGGTTTTCAACATCAAAATGAAAACTTAAATAGGACCACTTTTCTAGGAAACGTATCTCCAATTACAGGTGGCTTTTTAACAGAGAATTCTGCTGCCTATATTTATACTGGAGTTGAATGGAATGTAGATATGGGAGGATTAACATTAACTCCAAGTTTTGCACCTGGACTATATCATGAAGGAGATGGTAAAGATCTGGGTCATGTGTTAGAATTTAAATCCGAGGTTCAATTATCCTATGCTGCTTCAGAGAGGTCGAGTTTAAGTGTTTCCTATAACCATGTATCAAATGCTAGCCTTGGAGATAAAAACCCTGGAGCAAATAGTTACATGTTCAATTTCATAAAAAATTTTTAAAATAGGCTCATGAATTTGAATGATTGCCATAATTTTAGTGACTTTAGAAAACTAGCTAAAAAGAAACTACCTTCACCAATTTTTCATTATATTGATGGTGCAGCAGATGATGAAATCACATATGCTAGAAATACAAGTGCATTTGATGATGTTGATTTAGTTCCGAATGTTTTAAGAGGTGTCGAAAATGTTGATTTATCAACAACAATTTTTGGTAAAAAATTAGATTTACCTTTTTATTTATCGCCAACTGCTCTCCAAAGATTATTCCATTATGATGGTGAAAGAGCTGTAGGAAAAGCAGCTAAAAAATTTAATACAATGTTTGGTGTTTCTGCCTTAGCAACAGTTAGCGTTGAAGAAATATCATCTATGATTGATACGCCTAAAATGTTTCAGTTTTATTTTCATAAAGACAGAGGTTTAAACGACTCTTGTCTGGAGCGAGCTAAAGCAGCTAAATTTGATGTAATGGCTTTAACAGTTGATACTATCACAGGAGGAAATCGTGAAAGAGATTTAAGAACTGGTTTTACATCCCCACCAAAGTTAACTTTGTCTAGTTTATTTAGTTTTGCAACAAAACCAATGTGGGGAATAAACTATTTAACAAAAGGAAAATTTGAATTGCCACATCTACAAGATTTTGTGAAAGAGGGCACAAGCACAAACTCTTCTATTGGAAATTATTTTTCCACTATGTTGGACCAATCTATGAATTGGAAAGATGCGGAAAAACTTTGTTCTCAATGGGGAGGGCATTTTGCACTTAAAGGTATTATGAGTGTAGAGGATGCAAAAAAAGCAGTTGATATAGGATGCACTGGTATAATGGTTTCAAATCATGGTGGGCGTCAACTTGATGGATCAAGATCACCATTCGATCAACTTGCAGAAATTGTTGATGCTGTTGGAGATAAACTTGATGTTATATGTGAAGGAGGAATTCATAGAGGCACTCATATGCTCAAAGCGTTATCGCTTGGCGCAAAAGCTTGTTCTGGTGGAAGACTTTATCTCTATGCTCTAGCTGCAGCTGGTCAACCAGGTGTTGAAAGAGCCTTAGAACTTTATAAATCTGAATTAGTTAGAGATATGAAATTAATGGGATGTACGAAAATATCGGATTTGAATAGAAATAACTTAAGATTTAGAAGATAGTGAGTCTACAAAATTGTTATAACTTTCAAGACTTCAGAAAACTTGCAAAGAAAAAATTACCTTCACCAATATTCCACTATATTGATGGTGGTGCTGATGATGAAGTAACCCTTAAAAGAAATACACACTCTTTTGAGGATTGTGACTTAGTTCCCAATGTTTTAGCAAGTGTTGGAAAACCAGACTTATCTACAACTATTTTTGGCAAAAAAATTGATATGCCAATTTTCTTATCACCATGTGCTATGCAAAGACTTTATCATCATGATGGTGACAAAGCTTCAGCTAAAGCAGCAGATAAATTTGGAACATTTTATAGTATGTCTACAATGGCAAATAATACGATAGAAGAGATTTCAAATATCTCTGGTGGTCCAAAATTATTTCAACTTTATGTGCATAAAGATCAATCCATCACTAATGATTTGATAGATCGTTGTAGAAGATCAGGATTTGATGGGATGTGCTTAACAGTTGATACTTTAGTTGCAGGTAATAGAGAAAGGGATCACCGAACTGGTTTTACAACTCCACCAAGATTAACTTTACAAAGTTTGATGAGTTTTGCATTTCATCCAAGTTGGGTGTTTAATTATCTTACTCATGGTAAATTTAAGTTAGCGAATGTTGCCACTAAAACTGACAAAGGGACTAATATTGCTAAATCAGTTATTGAATATATTAATGAACAATACGATCCAGCAATGAACTGGAA
>MDSW01071250.1_pt1 | contig 12093 bp, 9 predicted proteins | sample 811171 | NCBI WGS metagenome assembly MDSW01 (sample SAMN05326641, study PRJNA326480) | marine metagenome | isolation source: seawater | place: Atlantic Ocean: North West | collected 2012
ATAACAAATTTTGTTTTATTTGAAACGGGTAACCCACTACATGCATTTGATTATGATTTAATTTCTAGAAATGAGGTGGTAATTAAAAAATGTGGAAAAGAACAGAATTTTTCAAAAATTGATGGGCAAGATTTAAAATTAAGTAAAGATGATTTGATTATTTCCGATTCTCAAAAAGCTTTATGTCTTGCTGGAGTAATTGGAGGAAAGGAGTCATCTGTTTCATTAAAAACAAAAAATATTTTTTTAGAATCAGCTTATTTTCTTCCAAGTTCAATACGAACTTCTTCAAAAAGACATGGAATTCAAACAGACGCTTCTTACAGGTTTGAAAGAGGCGTTGATTTTAGTAATTGTACATATGCTTTAAAAAGAGCTGCGACTTTAATTAAGGAACTTGTTCCAGCGTCTAAAATAAGTTCTGAAATTGTAACTATTTCAAACGAAAAATTTATTCCAAAAAAAACGATTAAATGGTCTTTTGAGAAATTTAAAAAAATGGTAGGTCAAGATATTTCCAAATCTGTAATAGAGAAAATTTTAAAAGATCTAGATTTTAAAATTTTAGAAAAAAATAGTTTGATTGAGGGAGGGATTTTAGAAGTTCCTAGTTATAGGTGTGATGTATATAGAGATGTTGATCTTTTTGAAGAAGTGCTGAGAATTTTTGGATATGAAAATATTAATAATGCAAAAAACATTTCTTTTCCTATAAAAAACTCCAATAATTCATATCAAATTGATGATATAAAAAAAATAACCTCCACTTTTTTATCTAGCATGGGGTTTTTTGAAATAAAAACAAATTCACTGATTAGTGCTAAGATACTAGAAAGGTATAATTCTGAAAATATTGGCATAAATATTATGAATGCAGCAAGTTCTGATATGAATGTGCTTAGACCTTCTCTTTTATTTGGCGGTTTAGAAGTAGTTCGCTATAATTTAAATAGGCAAAATTATAATCTTCTTTTTTTTGAATTTGGAAATATTTATTTAAAAGAAAAAGGTATTGTTGAAAAGCCTGCCTTAGATTTGTTTTTTTCTGGGGATTCTTTAGAGGAAAATTGGAATCAAAAGTTAAGGAAGCTAGATTTATTTTCTGTAAAAGGTTTTTTGGAAAAACTGTTTAATTTATTTTCTTTAAATTGGAATATTGATGTAAATAATGAGTTGTTAAATTCTTTTACTATAGTGAAAGATCTTTTTGCTCAATCTCTTGTGTATAAAGTTGATAAAAAAATAATTGCAAAATTAGGATCTATTTCGAGTCATATTCAAAAAGATTTCAACATTAAACAAGATGTGTTTTATTGTTCTATTGATTGGTCCTTTTTTGTTTCCACTATTTCAAGAGTTAATATACAGTTTAAAACTTTACCTAAGTTCCCGAAAGTTAGACGCGATTTAGCAATTTTAATTAACGAAAATATTTCTTTTTTAGAGCTAAAAAATTTAGCCTTTAAAACTTCTAAAGATGTTTTAAAAGAAGTATTTATATTTGATGTTTTTAGAGGAAAAAATATAGAAAAAGGAAAAAAGTCTTATGCTATTGGTTTTATTTTTCAAGATAAAAACAGAACATTAACTGATTCTTTTATAGACACAGAAATGAAAAGAATTTATAATAATTTTAATAAAGTTTTTTCTGCTAATCTTAGAGATGGAGAGTTGTAGTTAAAAATATTGTTTGACATCATTTTTAGTAATTATTTCATCAGATAATATAATTAGTCTTTCTATTACATTTCTTAATTGCCTTATGTTTCCTGACCAGTTTTTTTCTATTAATAATTTTATAGCTTCTTGTTCTATATGCTTCTTTTTGACTCCTTGTTCTTGACAAATTTGATTAGAAAAGTGGTCTATTAAAATAGGGATGTCTTTTTTTCTTTCTCTTAGAGCTGGAACATGTATTTTTATTACACTTAATCTATGGTATAAATCTTCTCTAAATTTTTCATCTTGTATTTCTTTTTCAAGGTTTTTATTTGTGGCAGCCAAGACTCTCACATTAATGTCTATTTCTTTTTCTCCTCCGACTCTAGTTATTTTATTTTCTTGTAGTGCTCGTAGTACTTTAGCTTGTGCGGATAAACTCATGTCTCCAATTTCGTCTAAAAAAATAGTTCCTCCGTTTGCAATTTCAAATTTTCCTTTTTTTTGTTTGTTAGCTGAAGTAAAAGAACCTTTTTCGTGTCCAAACAATTCACTTTCAATCAGCTCTGATGGAATTGCTGCACAATTTACTTCAATCATTGGTATCTTTGATCGGGTACTTTTTTCATGAATTGAGTGAGCTACTAATTCTTTTCCTGTTCCATTTTCTCCTGTAATTAGAACCCTGCTATTGGTGGTAGATACTTTTTTAATGATTTCTTCTATTTTTTTGAGTTCTTTTGATTCTCCAATCATTTGGTATTTTTGCTGAACCTTCTTTTTTAATATTCTATTTTCTTGATTTAAGTTTTTATTGTTTAAACCATTTCGTATAGTAGTTAATAATCTATTTAAGTCAGGTGGTTTTCCAATATAATCATATGCGCCGTTTTTAATACATTCAACGGCTGTGTCAAGGTCTCCATGACCTGATATCATAATAAAAGGAAGGTGGTACTCTAATTTTCGTGATTTTTTTAAGACTTCTAGTCCATCTAATTTTGGCATTTTTATATCACATAATGCTAAGTCATACTGATTTGAAAAAATTTTTTTAACTCCTTCTTCTCCATTTGATGCTTCGTCTATGATGTAGTTTTTGTTTTCATCAATTAGTATATTTTTTAATACATTTCTAATTGAAATTTCGTCTTCTATAATAATGATTTTTGCCATGGTGTAATGTTATTTAAAATATTTGAAAAAACGCCATTTTTTAAAGAAAATTTAGTTGTATATATATTTTCAACCCCTTGATTGAGTAAGAAATTTATTAAAATAATTGTAATTATTATATTTTCCGCCCTCATTTTTAAAAGTCCTGGAATTTTCTCTCTTTGGTTAATTGTACTGTTTAAAATTTCTGGAGATATAGTTTCTTTATAATGGTCAATATTAAGTATTTGGTATTCTGTTCTGTATTTTTTTTTTAATTGTATTTTTGTGATGCAATTAAAAGAACCAGATGTTCCAATTATTTTTTTTATTTTGTGCTTTTTTAAAGAACTTGTTAAATCTTGTAGTTTTTCTTTTAAAAACCGTTTGATATCTTCTTCTTCTTCTTTTATAGGGTCAGATGGGTTGAATTTTTCTATTAACAATTGACTTCCAAAATTAAAACTTTTTTTAAAAACAGATTTTTTATTTTTTGTAATTATAAATTCAGTACTAGCGCCACCTATATCTACAATAACAAAATCATCAAAGTCTTTTATGTTATTTAAAATAGCATTAAATATTAATTCTGCCTCCATGTCTCCTGAAATAACATTTACAATTAGGTTGGTTTCTTTTTTACAAGTTTCTATAAATTCATTTTTATTTATAGCATTTCTTAACGAAGCGGTAGCAACGATATGTATTTCTTTACAATTAAATTTTTTGCATATTTTTTTGAATTCTTGTATGGTAACTATTGATTCTTTAATAGTTTTTTTTTGAATAATATTTTGTTTTGTTCCTTTTCGTATTCCAACATGTATTTCTTTTGAATATATGTTTTCTTTACTTTTGGTGCAAGAAACTAGTAAATTGAAAGTATTACTTCCGATGTCAATAATTCCAACTTTTGACATTTTAATCAAACATTTCTTTTATTTTTTCAAAAAATGATTTTTCTGATCTGTCAATTACAGGAGTAAATTCTTTAGAATTTTTATTTTTTTCAAAAAACTTTTTTTGTTCTCCATTTACTTTCTTAGGAGTCCAAACATTTACATGTATTAATAAATCTCCTCGGTCTCTAGAGTATTGATTAATATCCGGAATTCCTTTGGATTGAAGTCTAAGTATTTTTCCGTTTTGAATACCTGGCGGTATATTTATTTCTACTTTTCCTTCAACTGTTGGAATTTGTTTTTTTGTTCCTAAAATTGCTTCAGAGATATTTATGTATAAATTATAATGAATATTTATTCCATCTCTGATTAGTTCTTCATCTTTTTCCTCTGCAATTAAAACTAATAAGTCACCATTTACTCCTTCAAATGGGGCTTCATTTCCTCCGTTAGGTATTTTTAACTGCATCCCTTCAGATACTCCAGCTGGAATTTCAATTTCTTCTAAAACCTCTTGTTTTATCATTCCATTTTGATCTGCTTCCATCGGTTTTTTAGTAATCATTTTTCCATTCCCGGAGCATTTAGGGCATATGGAGCTAGTTTGCATTGCTCCCAATATTGTTTTAGTGATTCTGGTCTCTTGACCAGTTCCATTACATCTTTCGCAATTTGAAAAGCTAATATTTTCGGCTTGTACTAATTTTTTTACTTTTATTTTTTTTGTAGTTCCTTTGCAAACTTCATTAAGTGAAAGCTTTATTCTAATTCGTAAATTAGATCCTCTTAAAATCCTATTTCCTCTTGAGCTTCTTCCCCCAAAACCTGAAAACCCTCCAAAAATATCTCCAAAGCTATCAAAAATATCTTCCATGTTCATTCCTCCTCCAAACCCACTATTTCCACTCATTCCTTGATGTCCAAATTGATCATACCTACTTCGTTTTTCAGGATTGCTAAGAACACTATAAGCTTCAGCCGCTTCTTTAAATTTTTCTTCTGCTTCTTTGTTTCCAGGATTTTTATCAGGATGGTACTTTACCGCTAATTTTCTATAAGCTTTTTTTATTTCTTGTGGACTTGCACCTGTTTGTAAACCAAGAATTTCGTAATAATCTCGTTTGTTCATTTATTTTCCAATTACAACTTTTGTAAATCTTATAATTTTTTCGTTTAACAAATATCCAGATTCTATTTCCTCTACAACTTTTCCTTTTAATTCTTTTTTTGCAACAGGAATTTGGCTAATTGCTTCATGTTTATTGACATCAAATTCATCTCCATTAGAAATAGCAATTTTTTCTAGTCCTTCTTTTTGTAAAACATTAATTAATTTTTGATGTATTAATAAAAACCCATCTCCTTTTTGATTTGTCTCCCCAGCTTTTTCTGCTCTTTGAAAATCATCTAAAATTGGTAGAATTTGTGAGATGATTAATTCTTTTCCATATTCAATTGACGTAGACTTCTCTTTGGTAGTCCTCTTTCTATAATTTTCCCATTCTGCCAAAAGTCTAAGGTATTTTTCTTCAATTTCAGTTTTTTTGTTTTCTAATTCCTCAATTGTGTTTTGCAACAAGTCGATATTTTTTTTTACTACTTTTCTTTTTTTTGTCATTTTTATACAATCTTTAAATAGTAGGTAACAAATTCTTTGCCAAAATTAGTTTTATGACAACATGTCAGGTTTTTTTAATTTCTTTTAATATTTGCGCCAATTTTTTGTAATCTTTCGACAATATTTTCATATCCACGATCTATTTGGTTAATATTATAAATAATACTTTTCCCTTTGGCTGAAAGTGCGGCTATTAATAATGCTATTCCTGCTCTTATATCAGGAGAACTCATATTAGTTCCCTTTAAAGAATATTTTCTATTGATTCCTACAACAGTCGCTCTATGAGGGTCACATAATATAATTTTGGCCCCCATGTCGATTAATTTATCTACAAAAAACAATCTGCTTTCAAACATTTTTTGGTGAATTAAGACACTTCCTTTTGCTTGAGTTGCTAAAACTAATATAATGCTAATTAAATCAGGTGTGAATCCTGGCCATGGAGCATCAGATATAGTTAAAATAGACCCATTCATAAAAGTGTCAATTTCATGTGTTTTTTGTTTTTTTATTACTATGTCATCATTTTGTATTTTTAATTTGACACCTAGTTTTTTAAAAACAGTTAATATTATCCCTAAATTATTAATTGAGCAGTTTTTTATTGTTAAACTAGATTGAGTCATTACTGCTAAACCAATCCAGCTTCCAATTTCAATCATATCAGGTAGTATTTTATGTGATGTGCCATGTAAATTAGAAACACCCTCTACTTTTATTAAGTTAGTTCCTATTCCAGATATTTTTCCACCCATGCTATTAAGCATTTTACATAACTGTTGAATATAAGGTTCGCATGCAGCATTATATATTTCCGTTGTTCCTGTTGCTAATGTTGCAGCCATGATTATATTAGCTGTTGCAGTTACTGAAGCTTCTTCTAGTAGTATTTTTTTTCCAGTTAATCTTTTTCCTAATACTTGATAGATGTTATCTTTTTTAATTTTTATCTCTGCTCCTAGAGATTCTAATCCTTTGAAATGAGTATCTAGTGGCCTTCTGCCAATTTTATCTCCACCAGGTGTTAATACATGAGCCTGACCTTGTCTTGAAACTAATGGCCCCATAATCATAATAGAACCTCTTATCTTTGAACTAAGTTTTTTAAAGCTTTCCTTTTTAAAATAATTTTTATCTATTTTTTTTGCTTGAAAAATAAAATGATTTGTTTTTTTCCTAGTTACATTTACACCTAAAACTTTAAGTAGTTTTATTAAATTTAACACATCAGTTATTTCAGGAACATTTTTCAATTCTATTTTGTCGCTTGTCAATAGACACGCTGCAATGATTTGTAAAGCTTCATTTTTTGATCCTTGTGGTATTATTGTTCCCGATAAACTTTTTCCACCTATGATTTCAAAATTGCTCATTTTCTATTTATATTTTTTTTGGAATCTGTGATTTGTTTTTTTTCTAACTCCTGATTTATGTTGTGAGTGTGGTTTGTGATACACATGAATATTTTCTAATACTGTTTTCTCAGGCACTTTGACTGTTCCATTTGAAATTTCCTCAATTTGACTAAAAATAAATTCATCTAAAACATTAGACTTATTCCAATTTATATAAGATCTTTTCATTTGGTTTGCAATAGAAATAATCACTTTATTTTTTATTTCTTCTTCTTTTATTTCATGAACCTTACTTAACATATCAATGACAAACTTTCCATAATGCCGATATTTCACACTCCCTTGTGTATTATTTATTATTTTTGGCCTTTCTTCTTGTTCTTTTTTTTCTGGTATTGGATAAGGAGAATCAACATCAAGTTTATAGTCAGACATAATAAATAAATGATCCCATAATTTATGTTTAAAATCATTCACATCTCTTAAATGTGGATTCAGGTTTCCCATAATTTGTATTACTATCTCAGCTTGCTCATTTCTCTTTTTTTTATCCTTAATTTCAGAAAGGCTTTCTATAATTTGATGAATATGTCTGCCGTATTCAGGTATAATAAGTTTTGAAAGTTCAGTGTTATATTTCATAATAATTTGATTGGATGTTTAGGTAGTGTAGATATTATTGTATAAATATAATTTTTTTAATCAATTATATCAAATTTGGCATACCTAACTAAAATTGTTTTTCTATTTTGATTTTCAAATTCGATTTCCATTTTTTGATTTGAGTCCATCAAATCAATAATTTTCCCTCTCCCAAATATATTATGTTTTATGATTTTTCCAATTTTTAAATTTAGTGTATTAATGTTTTTATTTTGAGAATTAAACTTTGTAAGTTTTATTAATTTGTTTTTTTGTGATTTAAATTCAACTTTTGGTTGCCTAATTTCTTTAGTGTATCTTTTTTTCATCAAATGATTTTTGTCACTAGAAAATTGTAATTTTTCTATACAGGCTTGTTCTATTTCATTAATAAATCTACTAGGTTCATTGCTTATATAGTTGTTAAAGCGAAATCTTGTTTGGCAGTAAGACATATAAATTTGTTTTTTTGCTCTAGTTATAGCCACATAAAGCAATCTCCTTTCTTCTTCAATATCTTTTTGTGAAAACATTGATTGTTGTGAGGGGAATATGTTTTCTTCCATTCCTATTATATAAACATTTGAAAACTCTAGTCCTTTTGATTGATGAATTGTCATTAAAGAGACATAATTTTCATTTTCTTTAGATTGTTCACCTTCATTTTCATTAACAAGAACAGATTGGTCAAGAAAATTAGCGATAGTATTATTTTCATTTTCATCAGAAAATGATTTTATAGCATTTAACAACTCTCTTATATTTTCAATTTTTGACATGTTTTCTATTGTGTTTTCTTTTGAGAAACTTCCAATTAAGTTAAATGTCTCAATTAAAGAGTTGGTTAACTTGAACGCATTTTCATCTTTTTGAGATAGAAAGGTTTTTAATGTGTCTGAAAAATCATGAATTTTATCTTTAATCCCTTTATTTATATTGATTTCAATTTCATGTATTTTGTTAAATACTTCCCAGATTGTTATGTTATTTTTTATAGAGAAATCTCTAACTCTCTCAATAGATGTTTTTCCAATCCCTCTAGTTGGGAAGTTTATGATTCTGAGTAAAGACTCCTCGTCTCTCGTATTTACAATTACCTTTAGGTATGCTAACACATCATTTATTTCTTTTCTTTTATAAAAAGATAATCCAAAAACTTTATAGCTTATATTGAGTCGCCTTAAACCATCTTCAACACTTCTAGATTGACTATTCATTCTATACAATATTAAATGATCTGAGTAATTTCCTTTGGGGCTTGCTTTTTGTATTTGCTTTGCAATTAATAACCCTTCTGATTTATCTGAATCTGTCTTTGTTAATTTTATTTTTTCGCCATCTTCTTTTTTTGTCCAAATATTTTTTTCAAGTTTTTTTTGATTATTGAGAATCAGACTGTTTGCGGCGTTTAAAATAATTTTAGTTGATCTGTAATTTTGTTCTAATTTGAAAATTCTTGCATTAGGATACAAATTAGAAAAACTTAAAATATTGTTGATGTTAGCCCCCCTAAAAGAATATATACTTTGTGAGTCGTCACCAACAACACATAAATTTTTATTTTTTTGCGACAAAATTTTGATTATTTCTAATTGCAAAATGTTTGTGTCTTGAAATTCATCAATGAGGATATATTTAAAAATATTTTGATACTTTTTTAGAATTTCAACATCTATTTTAAAGAGTTTTAATGTGTTTACTAAAAGGTCATCAAAATCCATATTTCCATTTTGTTTGCACCTTTCAGTATATGTCTTATAAATTAGTAAAAATTTAGGTTGATTCCTGTCACGATCATCCTTTTGCATTTGGTGATCTTCTTTGTATTTTTTTGGATCTATTAAATTATTTTTTAATAAAGATATTTTTGAAAAAATAGCATTTGGTTTATATATTTCTTTGTCTAGTTTATAGTCTTGTATTATTCTTTTTATCATTGATTTAGAATCATCATTATCCAAAATTGTAAAATGACTATTAAAACCTATTACTTCGGCTTCAATTCTTAATATTTTTGCAAACATTGAATGAAAAGTTCCTGCCCATAGGTTCCATAGTGATTTTTCGGTTGCTATAGATTGTATTCTTTTGACCATCTCTTTGGCAGATTTATTTGTAAATGTTAATGCCAGGATATTATATGGGTTTACTCCCATGTTTAATATATGCGCTATTTTACAGGTTATGACCCTCGTTTTACCAGATCCTGGTCCAGAAATTATAATCATAGGACCTTCGGTATTTTGGACGCAATCTTTTTGAATATTATTTAACGAGTTTAGATATTCCACTTTTTTTATATTATTTATTAAATATAAATTCTTTTTATATAAATCTGTTAGTTAAATAAAACTTAGTTTTTTTATTTCTTTTCTTTGACTGTAACTAACTCATTAACAGATGATTGACATTTCTCGTTATTATTATTTTTAAAAAAAAGAAATAATATGGTTTGATATAAAAATTAAAAATTATAGATTTGCACACCTTTTAGGGAAAGCTATGCTTTTTTAAGAGGGATATAGGTAATTAAAATAATTTTATAATATGCCAACTATACAACAGTTAATAAGAAAAGGTAGAAAAGTTTTTAAAAGCAAAAGTAAATCAGGTGCTTTAGACACCTGTCCTCAAAGGAGAGGGGTTTGTACTCGTGTTTATACCACTACTCCAAAAAAACCAAACTCTGCTATGAGAAAGGTTGCGAGAGTCAGGTTAACAAATGGAAATGAGGTTAATGCCTATATTCCGGGAGAAGGACATAATTTACAAGAACACTCTATAGTACTTGTTAGAGGAGGAAGAGTAAAAGATTTACCAGGAGTTAGGTATCATATAGTTAGAGGTGCTTTAGATACGGCTGGTGTAGAAGGTAGAAACCAAAGAAGGTCAAAATACGGTTCAAAAAAACCAAAAAAATAAAGTTTAAATCATGAGAAAGTCAAGAGCAAAAAAAAGAATATTATTACCTGACCCAAAATTTGGAGATACATTGGTGACAAGATTTGTTAATTGTCTTATGATTAGTGGAAATAAACAAAAAGCATTTAAAATTTTTTACAATGCTTTGGATTTAGTAAAAAAGAATGAAAATATAGATGAAGATCCATTAGTTGTCTGGAAGAAATCTCTTTCAAACATAATGCCAGAGGTGGAAGTTAGAAGTAGGAGAGTGGGTGGCGCTACTTTTCAAATCCCTATGCCAGTTAGGCCAGAGAGAAAAATTTCAATGGGAATGTCTTGGTTAATTAATTTTTCCAGAAAAAGAAGTGGTAAAACCATGGCTGAAAAATTAGCTGCTGAAATTATTGCTGGTTTTAATGAAGAAGGTGGCGCTTATAAGAAGAAAACAGAGGTTCATAAAATGGCAGAATCTAATAAAGCATTTTCTCATTTTAAAATTTAATTATAATGTCAAAGAGAGATTTAAAATATACTAGGAATATTGGAATTATGGCGCACATTGATGCTGGTAAAACAACAACAACTGAGCGTATATTGTATTATACTGGATTAAGTCATAAAATTGGTGAAGTTCATGATGGCGCAGCTACAATGGATTGGATGGAGCAGGAACAAGAAAGAGGTATTACGATTACTTCAGCTGCTACTACAACTAATTGGAAATTCAGAGGGGAAGAATTTAAAATGAATATTATTGACACACCTGGGCACGTTGATTTTACCGTTGAAGTTGAAAGGTCATTAAGAGTTTTGGATGGTGCTATTGCTCTTTTTTGTGCTTCTGGTGGGGTAGAACCTCAATCTGAAACTGTTTGGAGGCAGGCAGATAGATATAAAGTGCCAAGAATAGGTTTTGTTAATAAAATGGATAGAATTGGTGCTGATTTTTTTAGATGTGTAGATCAAATAAAAGAAAGATTAAATGGAAACCCAGTTCCAATTCAAATCCCAATCGGTGCTGAAGATGATTTTAAGGGAGTTGTTGATTTAATTAAGATGAAAGCTATTATTTGGAATGAAGAAGATTTAGGAATGACTTATGAAGAATTAGATATTCCAGAAGATTTGAAACAAGATGCTACTCATTGGAGAGAAAAACTACTTGAAGCTGTTGCTGAATCTGACGAGGGATTAATGGAAAAATATTTTGATAATCCAGAATCAATCACACCCGAAGAAATTGAAAGAGCTTTAAGAAAAGCAACTTTAAATATGTCAGTTACACCTCTAATGTGTGGGTCTGCTTTTAAAAATAAAGGAGTTCAAACGGCGTTAGATAATGTAATGTTATATTTACCTAGTCCTCTTGATGTAGGAAATGTAGAAGGAAAAAAACCTTCTACTGAAGAGGTGATTTCTAGAGGCCCATCTAACGATGAACCATTTAGTGCTTTAGCTTTTAAAATTGCTACGGATCCTTTTGTAGGAAGATTATGTTTTTTTAGAGTTTATTCTGGGGTATTAAATGCAGGGTCTTATGTTCTTAATACTAGATCTGGTCAAAAAGAAAGAATATCTCGGATATTTCAAATGCATTCGAATAATAGAAATTCACTTGATGTTATAGAAGCGGGTGATATAGGTGCTGCGGTAGGATTTAAAAATATTAAAACAGGGGACACTTTATGTGTTGAAAATGCTCCTATTTCGTTAGAATCAATGGATTTTCCAGAGCCAGTAATTGGAATAGCTGTTGAACCAAAAACAAAAGCAGATTTAGATAAATTAGGAAATGGTTTAGCAAAACTTTCTGAAGAAGATCCAACTTTTCAAGTAAAAACTGATGATGATTCAG
>MDSW01125056.1_pt1 | contig 12093 bp, 10 predicted proteins | sample 811171 | NCBI WGS metagenome assembly MDSW01 (sample SAMN05326641, study PRJNA326480) | marine metagenome | isolation source: seawater | place: Atlantic Ocean: North West | collected 2012
AAAATATTATCATTGTCAATGTTTGTATTTTTTAATTTAATATTATTGCAAAACTCAAATATTCAAAATATAAGTACATGGTGCTTTTCATTTTGCGGAAGTAATTTTCAAAATTTTTTATTTCTCATAATTTTTACAACTCTTATAGGAATTGTGATTTATTTTTTTCAAAAGTTTTTTGAGGAGTCAAATCTTATTTGGGTTCTGTTGACCCCGTTAATTTTTCCAATATTCCCTGCAAAAGGAAATGAAAACCGTGAATTAGGATTAGCATATTTACAGTCTAATAATTTTGATTTTAACCTTAAGTGGAATGGATTAGTTTTTAACGAACAATTTTTATATAATTTTATATTTAAAAATATTGCTTCGATCTTTGATAGTTACATTGTATTTTTATACGTTTCAAGATTGCTAGTTGGAATTATATTTATATTTTCAATAAAAAAGATTTTTCAAGGTAAAAACAACCTTTATGTAATTCTATGTATCTATTTAACAAATTTTTTCTCAGTATCTTTTGGAGGTGAATATTTATTAATCGGAGCTTCTCCGAGAAGTCTTGCATATTCCTTTAGTTTTTTGGCAATATCTTCTTATCATAACAAAAGAAAAAGTTATATCCTGTTTTCAATTATCACTGCCTTTTTTCATCTGCATGTTTACTTCCTTATGCTTGCTCCTTATTTAGTAATTTCAAAAGTATATAAAAGATATTATAAGGAAAGTGTTGTTGATGTTTTTATATCTTTAGCATTGTTAGTCTTTTTTATATATGGAAATATTTTTTCTATTTCGAGATCAAGCTTCTTTGAAAATTTGTTTTTAAAGGATTCTAAAGGCAATTACATAAGTAGAGAAATAGCAGAAAATGTAATTCCATTTCATGTTAGGCCATTTAATTTTGATGAATTAAATAATTTTTATGGAATAAATGAAAACTGGAAAATTGGTTTTGTAAACTTACTTATTATTATTTTTGTTCTTCTTGCTTTTAAGAATATAAAGAGCAATAAAGAATACAAGTTAATTACAAATCTCAACTTTACCTTAGTAATACTTGCTTTGCTGGTGACTTATTTTGACAAGAACGGATTTCTAGCATCTTTCTATTTATTCAAGCCAGCGGTTTATTTCTCATTGTTTTTATTTATTTCAATACAGTACAAAAGAAGTTTACTGATTTTTTCTATCATCTTTTCATTAATTGTATCTAATTGGTTTTTTACATTTTCTTCAAGCTATTTTGAAGCTGAAATGAAAAGAAATAAATTTGAATTAATAAGAGAGTATTCTGACCCTTCCTCAGTGGTGGTTATTGGCAACAATATTAGACCACTATTTTCAAATGATTTTGTTCAGTTTGGATATGAAGAGTACTTTACAGGTAATAATCTTATGAACGAAAAAGAAATATCGCTAAGAAACAAATTGAATTTTAATTCAGACTCATTTTGCAAAGAGTTGCAGTCGGAGAAAAAGTTTTTTGTGGTCAGTCCAATAAAACTAGATTGTGAAAAATTTTACTTATTTACTATTAATGCAAATTATGGCAACCTAGGGATACTTGGTGATCCTTTTCTGCAATACAATGAATTAGAAGGTAACGGCTGGTGTTCAGAAAGTTGTATTAGGTTTTATAAAAATTTTTAATCGGACTTTTGAATAACACCAATTTTTCTTAGGCCTTCAGATGCTTCAGGAAAAGATGTTTGAACATTTTCTTGAGTTTTAAACCATTCAGTATATTTATTTATCCCTGTTTCAATGGTAAATCTTGGAGCCCAACCATACTGTTTTAGTTTCGATGAATCATGTATAAAATGTCTTGAATCCCCATATCTAAATTCTTCAGAAATTTTCGGTTGAACTTTTTCGTTTAATTCTTTACATAAAGATGAGGCTAAATCTATTACTTTTGTAGGTGATCCTGTTCCAACATTAAAGGACTCTTGTGTTTTTAGATCACTTTCAAGCAAACATATATTTGCATCCGCAACATCTTCAACAAATATAAAGTCTCTTGTTTGATTACCATCTTCAAATATTAATGGACTTAAATTATTTACAATCATTGAAGAGAATATTGAAAAAACACCTGTATAAGGATTGTAAATTGATTGCCTAGGTCCATAAGTTACAGCATATCGTAATGCAGCTACAGGTATTCTATAAGTCTTACCAAATGCTAAACCAATCATTTCCTCGAAATATTTACTTAACGCATACGGAGAGACACCGAATGGTTCAAGCTGTTCTGTAAAAGGCATGGGTTTAGCCTCTTCGCCAGAAGATGGACATAAAACTTCCCATTTTTTTTGCTTTAATTGCTCAACTGATCGTGGTTCTGGATGAAAATTTCCAAGTTTTGGAGAATTATATAGACCTTCGCCAAAAATTGCTTGAGATGAGGCCATAACAAATTTATTAATTTCTATACCCTCCTCTCTTATTACTTCAAAAATTTTAGCTGTACCTGATGTGTTTACATCAAAATAGTAGGAAATGGAGTTAGTGAATCCTCCAAATGCAGCTTGATGTGAAATTGAATCAATGCCTTCGAGAGCTTTTTTTACATCTTCATAATTATTTACATCGCCATGTATAAATTTTGCATCCTTTGGAATCCAACTAGGTTTTCCATTTGGATGTGTTTGGGGATCAAGATTATCTAAAATGGTCACGTCGTGTCCTTTTTTTAATAACTTATCAACTATATGAGAACCTATAAGTCCGGCTCCGCCTGTTACTAAACAATGCATTAAACTTCTCTTTCGTAAGTATCGTTATAGTTAAAATTATAAAAAGATTCGTGACTTAAATTATCACCAAAATAAATATCTAGCCAAGCTTGAAATGACATTACTGACCAAAATTTTCTTGCTAGAGAATAGTCTTCTCTAAATATACTATTCTTTAAATTTTCAACATAATGAGAGTTAAAAATTCCATAGTCTTCTATTTTTTTATTTGATAGAAGTTGATTAATAAAATTCCTATTACTTTCCTCGTTCCAATACTCTACGGGAGGTATAAAACCAACTTTTGGATTATTTAAAACATTTTTTGGAACAATGCTACTAATTGCATCTTTAAGTAGTAGCTTTCCGTTATCCTGAGAAAATTTTATTTTTGGATCTATTCCGATGGCATAATTTACTAGATCAATATCTAAAAAAGGGACTCTAGATTCAAGTGAGTTTGCCATTGAAAGTTTGTCTTCAACAACAAGTAATCCTTGAAGAAAAGTATTAAACTCAAACGCAAAAATTGTTGATAACGCATTAGATTGTTTTGAGTGATTTAGTTGATCTTCATAACTATCTCGTGTTAAATAACTGTTTTTAAAGTTTATGTTTTGTAAAAAGGCATCTTTAATCTCATTGGAAGAAATTACTCTACACCACCACTCGAAATGTTTTTCTTTGTCGATCTTATTATTATTTATAAATCCATATCTCCATGGGTAGCCTCCAAATAACTCATCACTTCCAACCCCAGAAAGAACAACTTTAAAATGTTGGCTTGTTGCATTTGATATGATTAAATTTTGATACGAGTATCCCATTCTTGGTTCATCTAAATGGAAAATAGTTTTATATAATGTGTCTGCTAAAGAAGGTTTTTTTAAAGTATAAACAAAGTGGTCAATTTGGAGTTCTTTAGAGGTAATCATCGCTAATTGTTTTTCATCAGAGCCATATTTAGGGTTTAATTGATTATTTTCATATCCACATGTAATAGCAGCAAATTTTTGGTCTGTTTTGTTGGCAAGACTTGTTATAGTGCTTGTGTCAACCCCAGAGCTCAGATACGTACCTATGGGAACATCGGAAATCAACTGCCTTTCAACCGCAGTCGTTAATTTTCCAATTAAATCATCTTTAGTATATTTATTGCATAGGTCTTGATCAGAATACTTCCAGAAAGTTAGATTTTCTCTGGAGTTTTCTTTGAAAATCAGGATTGATCCTTTAGGCATTAATGTAATGTTTTTAAATAAAGTTTTATCACCAAAAATGTTTTGAAAAGTTAAATAATCATATACTGACTCGTAGTTGATTTCTCTTTTTACTGAATCAAAACTTAATAAAGATTTTATTTCACTTGAAAATGCAAAAATATTTGAATCTTCATAGATATAAAGAGGTTTAACCCCCACTTGATCTCTAATCAAAATAAACTTATCTTCTTTTGCATCGTAAATGCTGATTGCAAACATCCCATTTAGTTTTTTTACAAAATCTAATCCATACTTAATTAACATTGGAATAAGAATTTCTCCATCAGAATTTGATTTAAATTCCCAGTCTGATAGTTGCTGTTTTAATTCTTTAAAGTTATATATTTCACCATTAAAAACAGCTGTGTATCTTCCGTCAGGCGATGTAAAAGGTTGTGACCCATGTTCAACATCCAAGATGCTTAATCTTTTAAAACCAATCCCAATTTTTAAAAAATCTTTATTTTTAATTTGTTCAAAAGAGCTTACTATCTTTCCTTCTTCGTTTTGGTTTTTATAGTAATACCCTTCACTGTCAGGTCCTCTATGACGAAAAGTGTTGGTAGAGTTTACTAGGTTATGCTTTGGTAGTCCATTGTCTGTTTTGGAATAGAAACCAGTGATTCCACACATTATGTCTTTTTAAAATATTTTTTAATAATTTCACATACATAATGTGCATCTTCTTCTTCCATGTATGGATATATAGGTAGAGAAACTTCGTTAAAACAAATTCTTTCACTGTTAGGAAAGTCTCCTTCTTTATGACCTAAATATGAAAACGCTTTTTGCAAGTGAAGTGGGATTGGGTAATGTATTCCGGTACTTACTCCTTGTTCTTTAAGATACTTAATAAAACCTTCTCGATTTTCAACCAATATAGGGTAAATATGGTAAACAGGTTCTGTATTTTCAAGTTTTATAGGTAAGGTAACTTGTTCAAGAGAAGAAAGCTCTTCATCATATATATTAGCAATTCTTCTTCTCTCAATGTTCCATTCATCTAATAATGTGAGTTTTACGTCAAGTACTGCTGCGTGAATAGTATCAAGCCTAGAATTCCATCCCAATATTTCATGTTCATACTTTGATAATCTTCCACCATCTGCAAGCTTTCTACATAACATTGCTAATTCATCATCGTCTGTTGTAATTGCTCCAGCGTCACCGAAAGCTCCTAAGTTTTTACCTGGGAAAAAACTGTAAGTTGCTATATCACCAAAAGTTCCTGTATTCTTACCATTAATTTTTGCTCCATGAGATTGAGCTGAGTCTTCTATCATCCAAATTTCATTATCTTGTAATAAATTTAAAATATTTTCTACATCGAACGGAAATCCATATAGGTGAACTCCTATAATTCCTGCAACTTTTTTGTTGATTCTATCAGAAATATTATCTACAGATATTTGCCAACTATTTTCATTTACATCTATAAACCTTACTTCATTTCCAATTCTTGGAATCATAGATGCTGAAGCAACATAAGTTGTTGGCTGAACTAAAACTTCACCTTTTGTTTTTAAAGACTCCATTGCAATCAACAGTGCGTCAGTTCCATTAGAAACTCCAATTGTGTGATTTACGTTTGAGTATTGTTTGAAATTTTCTTCAAACTGTTTAACAAAATTTCCTTTTATAAAAGCATTAGAGTTCATAACATTTTGAATATTTTGATTGATAGAATCTTTAATTTTATGAACTTGTAATGTTAGGTCATTAAATTTTACTTCTTTCATTCTTCCTCTATTCTAAGGTTTCTAAATTTTTTTCGTTGTTGTAACAAGCTTAAAAGTTCTTTTGGTACCCAAGTTACATCATGAAGATTAATACCTTTTGCAGCTCCGGCCATTCTTGGCCTATGTGAAATATTGACTTGTATCTGATTGAATTTCATTATTGAAGCAAGGAAGCCAATCTGAACTTGAATGAATGCTGATTTAGAGTCTAAATGTTTATTTATTCTTTTAAATGATTCATTTCGAATCATTACAGCTGAGTCAACATCGTTAGGAATAAGATTAAACAGTTTTCTGGAGATAAAATTATAAAAATAAGATACTACTTTTCGGAAATAGGGATCGTTCCTTGGAACCCTATTAGTCCAAACTATATCATTATTTTTTAAATTTGTTAAAAGTTCTGGAATGGAATTAGGTGGAATTTGTCTATCAGATGGTAGCATATATAGCACGTCTGCATCAGTATTATTCCAACCTACAAGCTGGCTCGGGTGGCAACCAATATTTTCTCCATTATCTATCAAATGCACAGATTTATATTTTTTAGTTAAGTCTTGGGCAATTTTTAATGACATATCTGTACTTTTATCATTTACTATCACTAACTCTAAAACATCTGGTTGATCTCCTAAAAAATCTATACACTCTTCAATCATTAAAGCGATATTGGATTCCTCGTTATAAGTAGGAATAGCTATTGATAATTTAGAAAAATTATTCTCATTTAAAAAATTCTTTAACTGGGTCAAATTTCAAGATCTTTCTGTGCTTTTTCTAATATCTTAACTATTTCAAGACCATTCATTGAATCAGAAATAGGTTGTTTATCAAGTTTTATCCAATCAATAAATGCCTGAATTTCAGTTGATAGTGGTTCCTGAGCTTCAATTTTAGGTGAATAATAATCTCCATCAATAATTTCAAACCTTGAATTTTTTCCTTTTTGACTTTTTGTGATTTTGTCCCAATCTACACCTTTTTCATAAACAACTATTTGATTGTCTAACTTAGTATCATCAAAAACTATCATTCCTTCTGAACCAACAACAATTACTTTTCTAGATTTTAAAGGATGCAACCAACTATTGTGTATAAACCCTGTTACATTGTTTTCAAAACCTAAGTGAACATAAACAATATCGTGCATTCCTTTTTTTATAAAATCATTCCCACTAGCTGTTATGCTCTTCGGATAGCTGCCTACTAAATATGAAATAATTGAGAAGTCATGGGGTGCTAAATTCCACATAACATTTATATCTTGTCTGATTTGCCCTAGGTTCAATCTTTCGGAATGTATTGTTAATAGGTTGCCTATTTCTCCTGAGTTAATTATCTCTTTAATTTTTATGACTGATGAGTTGTAAAGATACGTATGTCCAACCATTAATTTTAAGTTCTTGTCTTTTGCAATTTTAATTAACTTTTCACATTCATCTACAGATGTAGCCAGTGGCTTTTCCACAAGAACATGCAGTTCTTTTTCTAAAAGGCTTCTTCCAATTGAAAAATGTGTGGTTGCAGGGGTGGAAACTATTGCAGCATCATGTCCATCATTAATTTCATCGATATCACTAAAAATAGGAATACCTGGATAATCTTCACTAATTTTTTTGTGAAGATCTTTATCAATTTCTAATATTCCTGAAAATTCAATTTGTGAATTATCATTTAAATTTCTTGCTAAGTTAGGTCCCCAATAACCATAACCAACTAATAAGACTTTAATTTTTGCCATATTTGGATAATGATAGCAATATCTCATTTAAAAAATTAGAAAGTTTTGTTACTAATAAGTAATAAATTTTATAATATTTGATTTATCCTGTTTAAATATGTTAAAAAATGCCAAATACTCAGCTTTCTATATAGCTAGTACTTTTATTATTTTTATAAAACTTTTAACAATACTTATAAAAAAATATTTTTTTAATAGCGAATTATTGCAAAATATTGGAACGGCAAATGGAATTTTCTCAAAAGCCGCATCTGATTTTCCAAATTTTCTGGATTATATAATTGTAATTGCATACACAGTAATATTAATTGCCGTGTACAAGTTTGATTGGGTTCTTAAACATCAATACATTAAAAATGTTATGTATTTTTCATGTTTTTTATTATCTTTATTAACAATTTCAACATCTATAGTATTCCAAGAGTATAGGGGTTGGGACTTGTCACTGTATTGTGTTACAGACATTTCTGAAAGCATTAGAGATCAAAATCAGAATATTTATGATTTTGAATATCAAAAAATTAAACCTGGACTATCGCCATTTATTTGGCTAATTTACAACAAGATTTGTAATTTTAACATTGCTGGATTTACTTATTTGAATAATTATTTTTGGATTCAAATGTTGTTTGGTATAACAATAGTATTAAGCCACTTCAAGTTTTCAATAATAGAAGGACTGTGTTTATCAACAGGATTAAATCTTTCAATGCTTCACATGGTAAGAACAGGTAATTATGGATATTTGCTTGCTATAGTTATGGCAGTAAGTCTTAGGAATCTTATCAAGGGTAAAAATATTAACTTAAATATTTTTTTACTATGTGTAGTCTCTTTTTTCAAAATACAGTATTTAATTGTGGTGGGTCTATTTATTCTTCTAAATGAAACAAAGTTTAAAAATTTAATTACTGCTTTATTCAAGTTGATAGGAATTTATGCCGCTTTTTTTAGTTTTCAAATTTTGCTTTTTCGAAAAGCATTTACTGATTACATTGATTTGATGATTAATGGTTATTTGACAAATGAATTAACTTTTGAATCAGGTATCACAAATCCAGTTACTTCACAGTTTATTTCGAGGTTCTTCAGTATTAATCAAAATATAAGTACATATATAACAATCTTTATTATTTTGATCGGAGTTGTTGCACTTAAAAGTAAAAGTTCAAAGTATTTTTTAGCTACTTCAATCTTTAATAGAAATAAAAGTTACGATTCAAATTATTTACTTGTTGCATTGGAAAATAGATTTGTTACAGAATTTATTTTTGTGCTTTGTTTTGTTCCAAGTATTTTATTTACATTTGGTAGTCAGTTTAGTTTAGGTCCATTAAGTGAATTGCTTTATATACCTGGCCTTTTTTATGTTGTATTCTTGTCTAACAAAAAGAGCTAATATAAATTACAGTGATTGAAGAAATTTTAGGCTTAGACAAAATCAATAAAAATTCTGAAGTTGATTATATTTTTAATTTTTCAAAATTTGACCAAGTGCACCTACAATCACCTTCATTAATTAAAATAAAGGAAACAACGAATCGTCAAAAACATTTCATACTATTGACCAAAACTTTAGAAAAAAATAAGTATGTAGATCAAATAGAGCTTACTGAAAATGGATTTATTAATGTAACACTTCATTTATCTAAAGTTTTAAAATACTTACAAAAATCTAAAGAAGAAATATTAGAAACAATAAAAGACCGCAAACCCAAAAAATATATTTTTGATTATGGTGGTCCAAACATTGGCAAAAGTATGCATGTTGGTCATTTAAGACCATTAAATATAGGTAGAGCTTTATACAATATTTATAAGATTTCAGGAAACAACTGTACATCAGATATTCATCTTGGCGATTGGGGTATACCAATTTCTCAAATTTTGACTTACTGCTATGAAAATAATATTGAAATAAAAAATTTAAGTGACAAAGATCTTCAAGAAATCTATCCAAAAGCAAGTAAGTTGACCACTGAGAATATTGAGTTTAAAAATAAAGTTGCACAAAATTTATCGAAATTAAATGAAAAAAGTCAAAATCTATATAATGATTGGAAAATAGTTTCAAATATAACAATTAATAGTATAGAAAAATTACTTTTAAAACTTAATCATAAATTCGATCTATTTTATGGAGAAAGTACAGTCGTAGATTTAATTCCTCAAATGATAGAAAGTCTTAAAAATAATAATTATGTTGCATTTGATGATGGTGCATTGATTTCAAAGGAAAAAGTTGATCCTCCTGTTCTAATTCTTAAAAGTGATTCTACATATTTATACATGACAACAGATTTAGCCACTGTATTAGACAGAGAACAAAAAATATCTCCAGATGAATATTTTTACATTGTTGACAGTAGGCAGAGTGCACATTTTAAACAACTATTTTCAAGTATTAAGTATTTTAATTTTTCGAAATCAAATTTTAAACATATAGGATTTGGAACTATAAATGATGCTGAGGGAAAGCCTTTCAAAACAAGGCAAGGTGACGTTTACCCTCTAGAAGATTTATGGCAAGATATTTATAAAATACTTATAAGAAAGAATAACAAAAACAATGCTCATATACTTACGAATTCAGTCTTGGTGTTTTCGGACTTATTAATCGACAGAAGCTCAAATTATAAATTTGATGTTGAAAAATTTACAAATACAGAAGGCAAGACTGCAATTTATATTCAATATACAAGAGTAAGAATTAAAAGTATATTAAAAAACTTAAATCAGATAGAATATCTTGATAATTTTGATAAATTAAACTTGACTGATGCTGAAAAAGACTTAATTTTGTCTATTTTAAAGTTTTCTGATACTTTTAAAAGATCAAAAAAACACAACGAGCCTCATCACCTAGCAGAGTATCTGTATGAACTTTGCCAGAGATTTAATTCTTTTTACAAAAAATCAAGAATTTTAGACGAAGCAAATATGGAACTTCAAAATAGAAGACTGAATATCTTGATTGTATGTTTAGAAATAATTGAAATTATTTTTGATATCCTAGGAATTGAGACAGTTGAAGAAATGTAAAATTAAACGAAAAACAACGTTCCGAATATCCATATAATTAAAATTAGACTGAATCCAAAATTATCAAAAAAATTATATCTTGCAGCTAAATAATTTAAAGTAAATAAGGATATAGGAACAATAATAAAACCAGCGAAAGAAGTTGCTTTGAATAAATCACCAACTTCTTGAAAAATACTTAAAGAATTTGGAATAAAAATTTGGAAGAGTACAAGAAATATTATAGAAATTAAAATTGTAAATAAAATGTTTGATATGAGTTCAACAAAAGTTTTATTTACTAATTTAAAAAAATTTAAAAATTCTATAGGAAAAAATAAAATAAATAAAGATCCAAAAAAAAATATAAAACCCCAAAAAAGACTTTGTCCAGACCAAGATGTTAAATTGTTTGAAGAGTATCCGAAACTTGCCAACATCAAATAAGCTGAAAACCCAAGCAAGCAAGTACCAAGAGTAAATAAATATAAAGCAAGTATCGACTTAAATTGACTGATGTTAACAAAATTAATATTTAAAGCTTTTTGATTTCGCATACAGACATATAATAACGTTTATTTTCTATTAAAATAATTTTAACTATGGAATTTTTAGATACACCAAATCCGAATGCAAAAAAAATATTAATAAACCACGATTTAGAAACTTCTATTTATTTAGATGATAAAACTAAATCAACATTTTTTGAAATTTCTATACTGTTAGAAAATTCTAGTATAGAAAATATATTTACCGGACCCGGATTTATTACAATAACAAAAAAGAATTCGGGTTCTTGGGATGACATAATCCAAGACTTTAAGAGTAAGAATGATAGTATATAATTATGCAAAACTATAATTCTGATCCAAAACCAGGAAGATTGATTTTACCATTAGTTCTTATAGGCATGATTGCTACAACTTATACATTTATTAACAGGGTTGCGACAAATAATGATATCGAATTAGTCTTAAGTGACACTACAACGACATCTACAGCTCAAGAAGTTATCGACTCTACAACATCTACCACAACTACAACTATTCCAGAAGGTATTGTAAATTATCTGGAGGAAATAACTGGTGAGAAAATACAAGCTATAGAGCTTGGAAAAAAAGTTTTAGAAACAAATCAACGCTGGGACGATAAGGTTACTACTTACCAGGAAGCCCAGGTTGAGTTTGAAGAATTTATTGAAGACTTTGCCAGTTTTGTAATAATTTTTACTAATCCTGGCCCACCAAGTACAAATTCATCTTTGGTTTCAAGCCATGAAGAGTTAACAATACTCGTCAATTTGATTGCTGATGATACAGTAGAGCTTCTTGAAGGCCTTACAGCGCCAGATACAGGAGAAAGAAGAGCTGCCGCATTAGAGTCTTTCAATAGTAACCTAGATTTGTTTGTTGAACGTATAGAACAACTTGTTGCGTCAGCAACTTCTAGCTAGAAGCTGCTGAACATACAGTATCAATCATTAACATAGCAATCACATAAGGATCACCATTCGCATTGGGTCTTCTGTCTTCTAAATAACCTTTTTTGTCGACTTCAACTTGCCAAGGAATTCTTATTGATGCCCCTCT
>MDSW01055820.1_pt1 | contig 12091 bp, 7 predicted proteins | sample 811171 | NCBI WGS metagenome assembly MDSW01 (sample SAMN05326641, study PRJNA326480) | marine metagenome | isolation source: seawater | place: Atlantic Ocean: North West | collected 2012
ACTGTTCAGGAATTATCACAAAAAAGCGATTTTTGGCTAAATAACCAAGGTAGAATTTCACATCCAATGGTTCTGAAAGAAGGTTCTGATAAGTATGAAGAAATATCATGGCAAAGCGCATTCGATTTAATTTCACAGAATATAAAACAATCCGGAGACCCTAATCGCTCAGTATTCTATACCTCTGGACGTACATCCAACGAAGCTGCATTCCTGTATCAATTATTTGCGAGAACATTGGGCACAAATAACATGCCTGATTGTTCCAATATGTGCCATGAATCAAGTGGTAGAGGTCTAGGAGAAGCGATCGGAATTGGAAAGGGCACAGTCACACTTGATGACTTCAATCATAGTGATTTGATCATGGTAATCGGGCAAAATCCGGGGACCAATCATCCACGAATGCTTACTGCACTTAGAGACGCAAAGCGAAATGGGGCGCGAATTATACATGTCAACCCACTTCCAGAAACCGGTTTGGTGAGATTCAAACATCCACAAGATTACATGAAATTATCATTTGGAAGCGAGGCCTTAGCAGATATTCATCTGCAAGTAAAGATAGGCGGAGATGCAGCCTTAATGCATGGATTGATGAAAGTACAATTGGAACTGGATGCTATTGACCATGAATTCATCAAGCAATCCACTTCAGGATTTGACGAGTTGGTGGACAAAGTTACATCAACTACATGGGAACAAATTGAAACAGATTCTGGACTTACTCGTTTCCAAATCGAAACCGCTGGAAGAATGTTAGCTAAATCGAGTGCAAGTATCTCGTGCTGGGCAATGGGACTCACACAGCATAGGAATGGTGTTGCAGTTATTCAGGAAGTGTCTAATTTGATGTTAATGGGTGGCCATATTGGCAAACCTGGTGCAGGCCTTTGTCCCGTTCGTGGCCACTCCAATGTACAAGGAGATCGCACAGTTGGGATTTGGGAGCGTCCCACTGAATCATTCCTTGAAAGAATGGATGCTGCATGTGGAATAACTAGCCCACGCGAACATGGCGTCGATGTAGTTGAAGCAATCAAACAAATGGATGATGGCGATGTTGATTTGTTCTTCTGCATGGGTGGAAATTTCATATCTGCAACACCTGATACAGAGGTTACTGCTAATGGACTTAACAAAGTCAAGCTCACTGTTCAGGTTTCAACCAAATTAAATCGTTCACACTTAGTCACTGGTGAAACAGCACTGATTTTGCCTTGCCTAGGTAGAACTGAAATCGATGTTCAAGAATCTGGTGAACAATTCGTAACTGTTGAGAATTCAATGGGTGTTGTTCATACTTCACGGGGGGGACTCAAACCTGCAAGCAGCATGTTACGCAGTGAGCCATGGATTGTTGCAAGTCTGGCAAGTGTTGTTCTGGAAGATGGACGTGATTGGATGTCCATGGTGAATAATTATGATTCGATTCGAAATTTAATGAGCGAAGCGCTTGCAGGGTTTGAAGATTACAATACAAGAGTTAGACAATCACACGGTTTTTACCTTCCCAATCCTCCTAGAGATAGCAGATCATTCAACACTCCTGACAAAAAGGCCCATTTCATATCTCACGATTTACCAGATGTTTCGATTCCGGATGAAATGTTTGTAATGATGACTATCAGGTCTCACGACCAATATAATACAACAATTTATGATTTACACGATAGGTATAGGGGCATCCATGGAAACAGGAGAGTTGTATTGATGAATGCTAATGACATGATTGAGCGAGGGTGGAAATCAAGACACATCGTCGATATTGTATCGCATCATAATGGAGCAGATAGGAGAAGTGATGGCTGGCAAGTAATAGCTTATGACATCCCTAGGGGGAATATTGCAACATACTTCCCAGAAGCCAATGTACTAGTGCCTCTAGATTCAACTGCCACCAAATCAAATACACCCACTTCGAAGTGGATTATTTGCAGCCTCCTCGAGCCAGGTATGGAAATACTCGAGGAGGAATGAGGTTTGACTAAAGGTTACATCGAGTTCTTTTCTAGTAACCCTAAGTATCGTAGATTGTGGGCAGCAACCGTAATTTCTCTTCTTGGAGAGTGGTTCAACACTATTGCACTTTTCTTCCTAATTTTACAATATTCTGGTTCTGAATTTTTGCTAGGGATTCTATTTTCTGTAAGGATGCTATTATTCGGCCTTTCTCAACCCATAAACGGATTATTAGCAGATCGATTGAATCGTAAGAGCCTCATGTTTTGGTCTAACATCATGCAAATTGGTCTAGCATTATCTTTCATTTTAGTAGATGGACCTGAAGATATGTGGTGGCTAATTACCGTTTCAGGCATAATGATGCTACTTCACGGAGTATACGTAACAGCAGAACGAGCCGCAGTGCCTAATATTGTTGATGAGGATGACCTAATTACAGCCAATGCAATAGGTAGCGCATCTTGGTCTACAGCACTGTGTCTTGGTGCTATGCTGGGAGGTGTTGTAGTTAGTGAATGGGGTACAGATGCCGCATTCATTATTGATTCTCTAACATTTTTGTTATCATCTCTCATACTAATTCCTTTGGTGATTGAACAAAAGGTAGATGAGAGTATGAAAGGGCCGATTTTCAAAACTGCGATATCAAATATCGTAATTGGATGGAAAAGAATCTATTCTGACAAGAAGCTACTACGTATTGTATTTGCAAAAAGTTCCTGGAATCTAGCCGGCGCTGGACTAGCAGGAGTATTCTTGGTACTTGCTGGCGCTGACATAACTGGATATGGCGCAGCATTTGGATTTGGTTTATTCTTCTTTGCAAGGGGCATTGGCACTGGCATAGGCCCTCTTATTGCTAGATCTGTGTTCAAAGACAAATCTAAGTGGCCATCTTTGATTGGCATACTGGTTTCATTCAGTGGCATATTTTACTTATTTGTCGGATTAACTCTGGATTATTATTTGCCTCTTACAGTAGCACTAATCATAATTTCACATTCAGCAAGTGGCGGAAATTGGGTACTTTCTACTGTTCTAACTCAAAGTTGGGTTGAGGACGAAGTTCGAGGACGAGTTTTCTCTATGGACATGTTGATTCTAGGAACCTCTGCAGCAATATCAACCACTACTGCGGGATATTTGGTTGAATACCATAATTTGAGTTTGAAAACAGGGTTTATTTCGTTTTCACTACTGATGATTGTTTGTGGAATTATATTCACGCTTTGGCGTCCTGATAATCACGTAACGCAGATTTCATGAGTACATTTTGGTGGTTCCCAAGTTAGCTTATTCGAAGGAAGGTATGTATCAAGTTGCAATGTGCTACCTTCTCCTTCCTGAATTGTTACTATTGACGAAGTTGATGCAGGAAGATAGTCTTCACCTGTTGACAAGAGAGTCAATCTAATTGTATGCCCTGCATATACATCGGCATCCATAGCCATGAATTCCATCATAGCAGTTATCGTCCCAACTACTGGGGTCCAAGTCGATGACAACTCCTCCCCTCCTTCATGGTAACGCAAGTCCATAATCGCATGTCCAATGTGTATGCAATTTCCTCCGTCACAGTCTTCTAGTAAAGCATACAATTGTCCGCCAACTGTTGAAGTTGATACTTCGACATGTAATCTAGGCATACCTTGGATATACATGTCTGACTCTAATGGCGCACTTTCATAGACAGGACCTGTAGATCCATCAGGCAGTACCATCGAATCCCCTGAAACCCTAGCTAAATCTTCTCCGAGAGTCATTACAACCTCTTGAGTATCCGATGCAGGATACCTATCTTCAATTCGCCATTCGCCTTGGTTAGACTGAATCTCAACATGTAATTCAGGTTGCCATCCATCTCCCTTCAGATACCAATCAAACCATTCTAGTAAGTCTTGCATCCAGTCGAATCGAATCATTTCGGGGAAGGCTTCACCACCCCTGCCTCCTAGATCTGAGCGCTCATACAATTGTATTGTTCTATCGGGGTAATCATGGTCCCACTGTCCGAATAGCCCCTTAGCTTCTATTCCTCTATCCTTTAGCATATTTATCGTCGGTACGGCCATATGCGGGTCTACATTCCAATCGTGCATCCCTTGAATTAGATAGACTGAACCCCCATAGTTGTCTAATACCCTGTCTAGGAAGTACCTCTCTGCCCAGTAATCACCTGCGACCTCTGAGCCAAACATCCAAGCAGATACCCCAGTTCCTGGACCTATGATATAATCAGGGCATAGGTTACCATAATCTTCTTCGTCGCCATCAAATCCATACGAGCCATATACCCCGTTGTGCATAATCGGTGCTCTTGCTTCTGCTGAGCCGTTTTTCCACATCAATTCTTTAACGCCTATTAGTCCGGAGATTGGAACAATTGTTTTCAGATGTTCATTACCAAACATGGCTGCCTGCCAAGGAGTTGAGCCATCATAAGATTTCCCAATCATTGCTACATTTCCATTTGACCAATCCTGGCTTCCTAGCCATGACACTGCTGCATCATTTCCTAATTGTTCGGCAGTACCCATCAAATCCATACAATGGTTGGATCTTCCAGTTCCAGTAACAGATACCTGTGCGAAAGCATAACCATGAGGCAATATTTGGTCGATAATCATCTCTCCCAACCAACTCCCAGGTACTTCGATTGTTGGTGTTTGTACGCTTGGCTCTTGGAAATATGGTCCAAATTCAGCAATAACTGGAACCTTTGTACCTTCAGGAACTTTAGGTAACCAATAGGCCAAAGAAATCAGGCCATTGGGAGCAGCGCCTCCTTCTTCTAATGGCAATTCATATTCGACAAATACATGTGTTGAGTTCCATTCATTTTCAGTTTCTAAAACTTTGAAATCTCCTTTTTCCAACACGAACCCATTAGTTTCGTTAGTAATGTAATCCAAATCACCCCTATCCCAAACAGGAACTCGAACTCCTCTATCTTGAGTTCCTGAAGAATCGTCCGGTTTTACAATCTCACCATAACTTATTCCAAGAATTAAGAAAACTATGGCGACAGCAACAGTAACGCCTGCAACACCGTTGAGAATATTGGTGTCTCGGCTTGCATTTGCCAGTTCAGCATGATACACCTCTTCCTCCATGTCACGCCGTATCCGTTGTCACTCATAGCACTGACGATTATTACAATATTCAATAAGGCGTGGATTACTGCCCGAATCGATGGCAAGTCAGATTGATGCTATGCGCGCTCACGTGGGCGAAGGCATACCTGATGTTTTACCGCCACACCCAGGTATGTCGGACGATGTAGATAATGCTCCGAAACGTAGGCAAATACTTTCATTATCGGAGAAAAAATTAGCTTTGAAGAATGCACTACGATATTTTCCATCGCATCTTCATGAGGCATTAGCTCCAGAGTTTGCCGAAGAATTAAACGAATATGGTAGGATTTGGATGATGAGATATCGACCTACTGAATATGAAATGAAAGCATATCCAATTCGTGAATATCCTACTAAATCAATTCAGGCCGCATCTATAATGCTGATGATCCATAACAATTTAGACAAAGAAGTAGCACAATTTCCACACCAGTTAATCACTTACGGCGGCAATGGTTCAGTTTTCCAAAATTGGGCACAATATCGAATTGTAATGAAATATTTGTGTGAAATGGAGGATGACCAAACGCTAGTTATGTATTCGGGGCACCCGCTTGGACTATTTCCATCTAGCAAAGATGCTCCACGCGTGGTTGTTACCAATGGCATGGTGATTCCTAATTACTCCAGCCAAGACGACTACGACAGAATGAATGCATTAGGAGTTAGCCAATATGGGCAAATGACTGCAGGTTCTTACATGTACATAGGTCCACAAGGAATTGTTCACGGCACTACAATCACTGTTTTGAATGCAGCAAGGAAATTTTGTGGAGCAGGCGACTCATTGGCAGGTATTACTTTCGTTACATCAGGTCTTGGTGGCATGAGTGGCGCTCAGGCGAAGGCTGCAGTAATTGCTGGTGCAGCATGCATTGTGAGCGAAATAAATCCTCATGCGGCAAGGAAAAGACATGAGCAAGGTTGGCTTTCAGAAATAGCTGAATCAACTGATGATGCTATTGATCGTATGATAGAGGCAAAATCCTCTGGAAAGGCAACATCAATTGGCCATATTGGAAACATTGTTGAATTATTGGAAAGAATGGTTCAAAGAGATGTAAATATCGACCTTTTATCTGACCAAACTAGTTTGCATAATCCTTGGCAGGGCGGATATTATCCGGTTAATTTGACATTCGAAGAAGCCAAAGTAATGATGTCGTCAAACCCTGACAAATTCCGTTCAGAAGTGCAAGAATCACTTAGAAGGCACGCCTCTGCCGTAAATTCATTAGTTGAGAGGGGTGCCTATTTTTGGGACTATGGCAACGCATTCTTGCTAGAAGCATCTAGAGCTGGTGCGAATGTAATGAATGCCGAAGGTACAGGATTCCGTTATCCTAGTTATGTTGAAGATATAATGGGGCCAATGTGCTTCGATTATGGATTTGGGCCGTTTAGATGGGTTTGTACTTCTGGTGAACATAGTGATTTAGAAAAAACCGACGAAATTGCGCTTGAAGTCCTTCAAAAAATGGTTGTAAATTCACCTGCCGAAATTCAACAGCAAATGTTGGATAACATAAGATGGATAAAAGAGGCAGGACAGAATGAAATGGTTGTTGGAAGTCAGGCAAGAATATTATACGCTGACACTGAAGGTAGAAAGGCAATTGCCAAAGCGTTTAATGATGCTATATCAACTGGCAAAATTTCTGCACCAATTGTTCTTGGCAGAGACCATCATGACGTGGCTGGCACAGATTCTCCATACAGAGAAACAGCGAACATCTCAGATGGATCAATGTTCACTGCAGACATGGCGGTTCACAATTTCGTAGGCGATTCATTCAGAGGAGCAACGTGGATTAGCCTTCACAATGGTGGTGGAGTTGGCTGGGGGGAAGTTATCAATGGCGGATTTGGCCTTTTGATTGATGGTTCTCCTGAGAGTGAAAGCAAATTGCTATCAATGCTTGATTGGGATGTTAACAACGGCATTACCCGCCGCGCATGGGCAAGGAATGAAGGTGCGATTTTTGCGATAAAAAGAGCTATGGAAAAGAATCCTAAACTGGAAGTTACTTTACCGAACCTAACTACAGACAATATCATCAACTCCGTGTATGGTGGCGATGAATGATGAGCAGCGTCAAACTCGATGGGAATACTCTGACTTCTACGGAATTATCCCTAGTTGCCGCAGGAGAAAAGGTTGAAGTTGCATCTGATGCATGGATTAGAGTTGATGCTGCCAGAAGAGTTGTAGATAATATTCTGGATAGCGGAGAAACTGTTTATGGAATAAATACAGGGTTTGGTGCATTGGTAAGTGAATCTATTTCACCTGAAGATTTAGCAACTCTACAAGTCAATCTTATCCGCTCTCATGCCTGTGGAATTGGCGAAAGTATGTCAATTCCTGATACTAGAGCTATGATGTGTGTTCGAGTTAATTCACTAGTAAAGGGGCATTCAGGAATACAACGCTCTGTTATTCAGCAAATCATTACATATCTAAACCAGGATATTATTCCAGTAGTCCCTAGAATTGGCTCTTTAGGGGCCTCCGGAGATTTAGCACCACTTTCTCATATGGCATTAGCACTCATTGGCGAGGGCGAGGTTTGGACTGACAACGGCCCAGCGCCTACATCAGAAGTGCTAACAGAGAATGGATTAATTGGAGTAGAATTGTCTGCAAAAGATGGTTTGTCTTTGATTAATGGCACTAGCCAGATGTGTTCGTTTTTGTCCAAATCTGAAAATGTACTATCGAATTTGTTACCTCTTGCAGACCTTATTGCATGTGTCTCAATAGAGGCGAGAGAATGTTCTATTCAGCCTATGGATCCGCGTGTTCACCAAGCAAGACCTCACCATGGTCAATCACTTGTTGCCGAACGGATTACATCAATTATGCAAAATTCGGAAATTTTAGCATCACATGCAGACTGTGACAAGGTACAGGACGCTTACTCATTTAGATGCATACCGCAAGTCCACGGTCCTGTATTAGAAAATTATCGGAAATTATGTTCAACTCTTGATATCGAGATTAATAGTGCAACAGACAATCCTCTAATTTTTCCAGACCCAAAAAATCCAGGTCATAATGAAGTCATTAGTCAAGGTAACTTTCATGGCGAAGTATTGGCAATTTCTGCTGACAATATGGCGCATTCACTGTTTGAGCTTGCACATATCAGCGAGAGACGTATTGACCAAATGGTAGACCCTAGTCGCAGCAACCTTCCTCCATTTTTAGCTAAGAATTCTGGTTTAGAATCTGGGATGATGATTGTTCATTATGTTGCTGCAGCGGCGCTTGCTGAAATGCATGCAGGCGCTATGCCGCGTTCTGCATTCTCAACACCCACTTCTGCTGGTCAAGAAGATCATGTTTCAATGGGTTCCACGGCTGCTTGGAATCTAGTCAACTCCTGTAATTTGTTGTCTCAAGTCTTAGCATGTGAATTACTAATCGCTTGTGAAGCATTAGAATACAGAAAAGCAGAACCTGCGGAGCATGTCAAATCTTTGTACAACCTAGTTCGAAAGATTTCAAAACCGCTAACAAATGATAGATCAACATCAAAGGAAATTGAACAAATTGCTATCGAGTTAACTAAAGGCGGCTGGTTGGCTAGAATTGAAGCTGAATGCGGCCGTCTCCCTAGATGAGTTCGTCTATTCTCTTTTCCACTTCATCCAGTCCCGTTAATTGACGCACTCTGAATCTCATTTTAGTCACCTCTGACTTCCAACCATTGGCTTCTAAAATATCCAATCGATTATCCAATTCGATTGCTTTTCTTACCCTCTCCTCGACGGACTTGTAGATTTCAAAACCTAACTCGTCTGATTCTTGGAATAATGCTGGCTCTGCGGCGGATACATCTAGACCCATGCGCCTCCACTGCAATATCCTTCTACGTGCTACATCCTTAGAATATCCTTCTTTAGGAATCCTTACCAAAAAAGAAAGCGATGTATTGCTATCTTCCATTTCAACAGCATTATCATAATCAAGATCTGCATTGTCATCTTCGACAATGATATTTTCTGTAAGTTCCACCCTCGTTGGGACTTCCCAAGAAGGTGCTTCACGATGCCATTTAGCATATTGAATCTCGTCAAAAATATCTTCAGTAACAACTAACAATATCGACCATGGTTTTCTGTGTAAAGAATCTTTCAGATTCATTACTAACTTCAAAACGTCATTATACCCATGCAATGCGACTAACCATTCGATACCTTCGATAATCGCTATTCCGTTGTGATTTTCAACACGATTAGTCACCAAGTCGCTTATTTGGTCCAGGGAGGGTTGTATAGACCCGGTTACATCCTGTGTTGTCACCCAATACGCCTCGACTTTGTCCAAATCGATATGTTCTATAAGTCGCCTTTGCGGTAGACGTGAAAGAAGTAAAACATGCTCTTGGTCACGCATTGACATTTTGTCAACATATGCCAGTACTTCGTCCTGGGACACTAAATTTAGAGTGTATATATTACCCACTTCCATTTCCGACATCGGCACCACCTAATCGCTCGCGTTATGTAGTCCGTAACGCTTCAAGTCCATGAATCATTATATCATCTAAAGGATTCGGAAAGTTAGGTGGCAGTAATGTCTGAAGAAAATTTAGATGTCCCAATGGCGCAATGTGGTGCATGTAATTCGATTGTTCCACTCGATAGCGAATCATGCCCAAACTGTGGTGTGAGATTCGGAGGAGTAACTGATGAGCAGTTAGGAGAATGTGGTTCCTGTGGCGCTATTATACCAGTGGACAGTGAATCATGTTCAGAATGTGGCGCATCATTTGTCGCAGTTGAAGAAACACAAGTGGACGAGCCTACTGTTGACACTGCCATGCCTGTTTCCTCAGGAGATTTGGATGATCTCAATGACCTCATACTTCCTGAAAGTGAAGTTGAAGAAAGCGTCGACGAAGTAGATGATACTCCTGTTGAAGAGGATATATCAGATGTCGAGGAACCTGAAATTGAAACTCACGAGGATCCTGTTGAACAAGAGGTTGAAGAAGCCGACCAATCCGAAGACCTCAGCGAATCCACTGAAGCCGAGGTTGATGATGAGTCTGACATTGATTCATTTATTGACGATGTTGAAGAGCCAACAATCGAAGAAGAGACAGAACCTGTAGAAGAGGAAGCTGTCGAAGAGGAAGTCGTCGAGGAAGAAGAAGCTGCTGAAGATTCTAGTGAGGAAGTTGTTCAAGAATCCAATCTCGAAGATGAAACTGAAACGGAAGAAGATTCCGATACTGCAGTTGATGAAGAGGAAGAAGCCGACTCGTCGGAAGAAGATACTGAAGAGGAAGTTGCAGAGGACGAATCTGAAGAAGAAAAGCCTGCTGAGGAAGCAATCGAAGATTCTGCTATTGCAATGGCATTCGATAACTTAGCACTAGCAATCGCGGATTCTGGAATGACTGCAGCAGAAGCTTTCGGAGAAATTGACACCAGTGAAGACCAACTTATTGATGCTCCTGAATTACAAAAGGGAATCGAAAAGATTGCAGGAGAGAAATTATCTCCTAAACACGTTACTGCAATCCTCAACCATCTAGATAAGGATGGAAATAGACGAGTCGATCCTAATGAATTAATTAAGGCATTAGAAGATCTCCGTATTGGAATACAACCAGGAAAGATGCCGAAAATCAAGCCATTCCCCTCACCTGTTCAAAAGTTCTTAATGGGCAAGGCGGCAAAGGACATATTCTATCCAATTGGTTATTTCCTGATGATAACATTCATCGGATTATGGGTTGTTAACGGAATAGGTTTGCTTGTCGATGGGACTGGCGGTATTATCGTTTACGAAGGAGGAGTAGACGAATTTGGTGATGAAATAGATGTTGCGAACTGGAATCTATGTCAATCTGATGCCCTAGAGGAAATTCCAGAGCCTTGTTTCGGTTCAGTTGAAGTTGGAGAAACATACCCATGTGACCCAGCCGTTGACCCAGATAAATGTGCAAATTCATTAACACCGTTTAGCGGTGAAAATGGGGCATCAAGTATGCCTGCAGGATTTTACAATGATGGAATTTTCATGATTGTTCTTGGCATTGTCGGAGTTGCAATTATTGCATTCTTACACCTGAAGTACGCGCCTGCACTTAGAGAAAGAGCAAGGGCTGGTAAGAAGGGCTCTGAAGAATCTGTTGAAGATGAAGACCCCGAAGAAGAAGATGATGGCGCATTAGATGCTCCGAAAAATTTGGTAGTCGAAGAGAAATACGATGATGTTGATGGCAATCCAGAAGAAGCTGATCAAGTCGAAGATACCGATGATATTGAGGGAGATGACGAGGATGATGATGGAGAAGATATCGACATCGGATCAAGAGTCGGCGTGGACGATGAGGACAACGGAGAATGGTTTGGAGTCGTCACCGAGTTTGATGAAGATGATGAAAACTTGGTAATTGTCAAGAGCGAAGACGACGGGGAAGAGTATGAAGTCGAATGGGACATGTTATTTATCCCTGAAGACGAAGACGACGAGTGATTTCATGGATGATAGACTAGACATTCTAGTTGGAAAAGAATCTTGCCCGGTATGCGGATCTATCTCCCAAAAAGGTACAGCACGTTGCCCTGAATGTGGCACCTTTCATTCAGGCATACACCTCGAGGAAAGAGAAGCTCCACCGCCAGAGGAAAGAATTGCAAACCGCGATGTCAACCCCACGGATTATTCAATGAATCCAGATGCTGCAATCGCGAGCGAGGAATTTGAAGGAGATGACAGTAGCGTAAAGAACTGGAGAGGTGGCACTACCGATTTCTCATTCATAGACGAAGGTTCGCCCCCTCTCAAAGAACAACTAGATGTTCCAGAGTCAGAAGAAATCGAGTCCGACTGAATTGTCACTAAATACTATTTGAAAGGTATTTAATGAAAAATCATTGATGACATATTAGAGGTGGGCTCGGCCAGAATTGAACTGGCGATCTTTGCCATGTCAAGGCAACGTCATAACCCCTAGACCACGAGCCCT
>MDSW01101369.1_pt1 | contig 12091 bp, 12 predicted proteins | sample 811171 | NCBI WGS metagenome assembly MDSW01 (sample SAMN05326641, study PRJNA326480) | marine metagenome | isolation source: seawater | place: Atlantic Ocean: North West | collected 2012
AATATTTTAACCAAAGATGATAAGATATTTCACACTCAATTAATTAACATATTTGAAAAAAAATTCTAAATTTTTTATGTAAAAACATAATTTTAAGTAACTTTGTTACTTGATTTATGTTTAATATATGAACTGGTATGTAATCTATACTAAACCAAACTCAGAATTAAAAGTTGCTGATAGACTGAATTCAATTGGTATTAAGGCCTTTTGCCCGTCCTACAATTGTTTAAAAAAATATTCTGATAGAACTAAAAAGGTCAAAAAACCTTTAATGCCAAGGTATGTCCTAGTCAAATTGCTAGAGAAAGATAGATCTAATGTTTTTGCAATACCTGGAGTAATAAAATACCTTTTTTGGCTTGGAAAGCCTGCAATTGTTAGACATACAGAGATTGAGATGCTTCAAAATGAGCTAAATTCATCATTTAGTGTTTCAAGTAAGTCAAATTTAAATGTTGGTAATAATTTTGCTATTCCATTTGGACCTTTTAAAGGAATAAATGGTAAAATTCTTAATTTTTCCAATAATAGATTAAGACTTGAGCTAAAAAGTATTGGACTGTTTTTAACAGTAAATATTGCTTAGCATAATTAATAAAATAATATTAGTCAGGTCTGTCATAAATGTGACAGAGATGGCGGAGCCGTAAACAAAAATAAAATGTTAGAAGATTTAATTACATCAAAAACTAGATTAAAACTGCTAATAAAATTCTTTATATCTCAAGCTAATAGTGGATATTTAAACGGACTAGCTAAGGAAATGGAGGGCTCTACAAATAAAATAAGAACAGAGCTAAACCACCTTCAACAAGCAGGATATCTTCACAAAGTAAAGCATGATAATAAAGTTGAGTATAGCGTGAATACTGATCATCCACTATATGATACATTAAAAAAAGTCGTATATAAACATCTTGGCCTTGAAGACTTGGTTGCTACTGTGATAGAGAGGATGGGTAATGTAAAAAAAATAATTTTAATTGAAGACTATGCTAAAGGTATTGATAGTAAAAACATAGAGGTTGTATTAGTTGGCCAATATTTGAACTTTGAATATATAAGTCAACTAGAACAAAAAATTGAAAAACTAATAGGTAGAAAAGTAAGTTTTTATTTAGCTTCTAAATTTTTGTCGGATAAACCAAACATCGTAATATTTAATAAAGATGACAAATAAAGAAAATAATGATTCTATACGCCCATGGGGCAGGTATTTTATAATAGATGATAACTCATCCTATAAAATTAAGAGAATAGAGGTTGAGCCAAAGTCTAGGCTATCTTATCAATTCCATAAAAAAAGATCAGAGACATGGATTATTATTCAGGGAGAAGGAGTTGTTACAATTGAAGGAAAAGATCAAAAAATTATTCAAGGAGATACAATTACTATTCCTAAAACTTTAAAACATAGAATTGAAAATACAGGAAATAATAAGTTAATATTTATTGAAGTTCAAACAGGTATATATTTTGGAGAAGATGATATAGTTAGAGTTGAAGATGATTACAATAGAATAAAATGAAAAAAAAAGCAATTATAGTTTCAGGATATTTTAATCCAATTCATAAAGGTCACATTGAATTATTCCATAATGCAAAATTACATGGAGATAAACTTATTGTTATAGTTAATAATGATAAGCAGAGACTCTTAAAAGGGTCCAAAGAATTTATGTTTGAAGAAGAGCGCCTTTTAATAATTAATGAACTCGAAGTAACAGATATTGTAATGCTATCAATTGATAAAGATTCAACTGTATGTAAAACAATAGAAAAAGTTTACAATAATTATTCAAATTTATATAATCTATACTTTGCTAATGGAGGAGACCAAGATAATAAATCAATACCCGAGGTTTCAACTTGTGATAATTTAGGAATTAAATTACTTGAAGGACTTGGAGATAAGATTCAATCCTCTTCATGGCTTTTAAATAAAAGTAAATGAAAGTAAAAAACATTTGTTGTATTGGCGCAGGATATGTTGGAGGCCCAACAATGGCTGTTATTGCATTAGAATGTCCTGATCTAATCATCACGGTAGTTGATAAAGACTCAAAAAAAATTGATGCCTGGAATGGTGATATTAACAAATTACCAGTATATGAACCTGGATTAAAATCAATAATTAAAAAGGTCAGAAATAAAAATTTATTTTTTTCAAATGATATTGCAGGGTCAATTAATAAATCAGAAATGATATTTATGGCCGTTAATACTCCTACAAAAACTGAAGGTATTGGTGCAGGAATGGCTGCAGATTTAAAATATGTTGAAAGTTGTGCTAGAGATATTGCTAAGTTTTCTAAATCTGACAAAATTGTTATTGAAAAATCAACTCTCCCCGTTAGAACCGCAGAAAAAATTAAAGAAATATTAAATTATGAAAACAGTAAGGTTCAATTTGAGGTATTATCAAACCCTGAATTTTTAGCGGAGGGTACTGCAATTAAAGACCTTTACAAATCAGATCGTGTTCTAATTGGCGGTGAGCCAACAAAAACCGGTAAAAAAGCTGTGAAGGAACTTCAAAAAATATATTTAAGATGGATTCCCAAAAAAAAGATTTTTTTAACTAATGTTTGGTCATCAGAACTTGCCAAACTCGCATCAAATGCGATGTTAGCTCAACGTATTTCATCAATAAATAGCCTATCTGCATTATCTGAAAAAACAGGTGCAAGAATAGAAGAATTATCTATTGCCATAGGCCTAGATCACAGAATTGGACCTAAATTTTTACAACCATCACCTGGATTTGGAGGCAGTTGCTTTCAGAAAGATATTTTAAACTTAGTCTATTTGTGTAAACATTATGGCTTAAATGAAGTAGCAGAGTATTGGCATCAAGTAATTAAAATAAATGACTATCAAAAAAACAGGTTCGCAAATAAAATTATTAATGAGTTTAATGGTGATCTAAAAAACATCAAAATTGCGATTTTAGGATGGGCATTTAAATCTAATACTAACGATAGTAGAGAATCACCTTCTATATATATTGCAAAAAAATTGTTAGATGCTGGAGGTTATATTAAAATATATGACCCAATGGTGACTGATGACAGAATTTTTAGTGACTTGAATGCAATTATGGATAGAAAAACATATAAAGATAAAGTCATTATTTGCAACAACATTAATTCTGCTCTTGATAATGTTAACTCAATATCAATTATAACCGAGTGGGACGAATTTAAGAATTATGATTGGAAGACATTTACTCATAGTCTTAAAAATAAAATCAGCATATATGATGGAAGAAATATATTACTTGACAAACTAAGTGACTATCCATCTTATTTTAAACTATGAAAAATATTCTTTTTTTTGGTGGATCAAGCATGTTAGCTTATATGTGGGCTAAATATTGGTCTAAATCTTACAATATTTTTCTCGGACTAAATAAGAGGATAATTAATATTAATGGAACAAAATCAATAGATACTAAGAACTTAGAACTATTAAGGAAAACATTAATATCTAACAAAATAACCCATCTAATTAATTGTGCTGGTTTAACAAGTGTTGAACAATGTCAGAGAAAACCTGAATTAGCATTTTACTTAAATTCTGATTTACCGGGTAAAATAGCAACTATTAGCTCACAATTAAATATTAAATTAATTCAGATCTCTACAGATCATCTATTTGATGGAAAAGAAAAAAATTATAATGAAACATCAAAGCCTAACCCATTAAACATTTATTCAAAATCAAAGCTTGAGGGTGAAGAACAGGTTATTCAAAATGCTAATAAATCATTAGTCATTAGGACAAATTTTTTTGGAGAAGGCCCTCAATACAAACCATCATTTTCAGATACTATAATTTATAATTTAAAACAAAATAAAAAAATCTCTCTATTTAAAGACGTTTTTTATACTCCGATAAGCATACATTCTCTTGCTGATTGTATTGATAAATTAATAGATAATGACTCATCAGGTATTTTTAATGTTGTTGGAAACGAAAGAATAAATAAATATGAATTTGGAAATATAATAGCTAATGAGTTAAATCTGGACAAGAAACTAATTAACCCAATAAGCATAAACCAAAAGACGGATTTAGTTATCAGACCTCATGATATGAGTCTTAGTAACAATAAACTTTTAAGCTCAATACAAACACAGATTCCTAAACTGTCTACTCAAATATCTAATTTAAAAGATTACTCGAAAATTAATGTTAAAGCCATTTAATAAATTTTTTAACCTACTTAATAGAAAAGAAAAAAATAAAATTCTTGTTCTAATATTCTTATTATTTATTGGTATGTCTATGGAGGTTTTAGGTATAGGTTTATTATTACCATTCCTTGAAATTATATCTGATGAAAACATTGTTTTAAAATATCCAATATTAGAGATTATTTTTGATAGTCTTTCTATTACAACTTTTAATGGTCAAGTATACTTTTTTCTTATTTTAATATTTATTATCTATTTATTAAAAGCAATTTATTTGATAATATTGAGTCATAAGCAATTTACTTTTTTACAAAACTTAAACGCTCGATTATCCTCAGAATTATTTAATATTTATCTAAATCAGCCTTATTTAAGCTTTACTTCGCTTAAGACATCTAACCTTATTAAACATTTAACTAGCGATATATCATTTTTCTACACATTCTCCAGTGGAGTAATCTCATTTATTTCAGAGACAGGACTTTTATTAGCTATTATGATTACTATTATTTACATTGATCCTTTTGGCGCTCTTTCAATTGGCACATTATTCATTCTATTTGCATTATTATTTTACTTTATCACTAAAAAAAAGATTGATCAATGGGGACATCACAGAAATATTTTACTTGAAAAGATATCTAAAATTTCGCTACAAGGATTCAATGGATTCCGAGAATTATTAATTTTTAATAAAGTTGGGTTTTATACAAATACATTTTTTAATGATAGATTTAAGCTCTCTAAAGTTCAATCAAAAATGAGTACGCTAAGTGTTGTGCCAAGACACTATTTAGAATTTATATCAATTATAATTTTTATAATTTTTATAATTGTTAGTCTATTTAATACAAATGATATTAAGTCTTTGATTCCAATTATTGGTGTTTTTATTGCCGCATCATTTAAAATGATTCCATCTATTAACAAATTAATTATTGCTTCAAATAATATAAAATTTTACTCTAATTCAATTGATATTATATCTGAAGAATTTGCTTTAAAGAAAAACATAAAAAGTACAATTTCTTCAAAAGAACAAGAGGTTAGTTTTAGTAAAAGATTTGAATTTAAAGATCTTAGATTTAGGTATAAAGACAGTGAAAAAATCATATTAGATAACATTAATATAGAGATTAAAAAAGGAGAAAGTATTGGAATTGTCGGAAAATCTGGTGCTGGTAAAAGTACTCTCATTGACCTAATTGTTGGTATTTTGAAGCCTACAACAGGAACTATAATTATTGATGATAAAGAATATAATTCGGTCCCACACAATTTTAAAAATCAAGTTTCATATATATCGCAAGATGTATTTCTGTTTGACGGCTCAATTGCAGATAATATTACTATGAGTAATTTTAATTATACAAATAATGAAAAAAATAAAATTATCCAATCGCTTAAGTCAGCAGACCTTTATGACATGATCAATAAATTACCAGATGGTATTGATACTATGGTTGGAGAAAATGGAATCAATTTATCAGGAGGTCAAAGACAAAGAATCGCAATTGCAAGAGCTTTATTTAGAGAATCCAAGCTATTGATTTTGGATGAGGCAACAAGTAATCTAGATAATGTTACTGAAAAGAAAATTATGAATTCTATAAACACTCTAAAAGGAAAAATAACGATGATTATAATTTCACACAGATTATCTATATTAGACTGTTGTGACTTTATATATGAAATTAAAAACAATAAACTAAAAAAAGCAAATTATGAACAATCCAATATATCTAGATAAAAAAAACTATAATAAAACTGGGGTTATAGTGGAACCTGCTTTAATATCAGATAATGACATTGAAAAATTAATTAATGAACTAGATAGGTTCTATAAAGAAAATAAAGAATTCTTGGAAGAAGGTAAAGAGGTAAATTATGCAGATTCTGAAAAAACTGTCATTAACTCATTACACAGATTAGAAAATTATACTGGATATTTTTTTAATGAATTATCAAAAAGAGATAATATTGTAAGTCTTGCAGAGGAGCTACTTGAAGATGACGCAGAATTGATAAGTATACAAGCATTTGTTAAGCCAGGTAGTATTGGTTTGCCTGCTCCATTTCACCAGGATAATGCTTATTGGTGTATTGAGCCTGCAAATGGACTTACTATATGGATAGCTTTAGATTATTGTAATGAATCTAATGGTATGGTTAAATATATATCTGGCTCTCATAACATAGGAGTTGTTGAACATACACCATCTCTTGCACCAGGAAGCTCCCAAATAATTGAAGATGAAAATTTACCAAAAGGAGAGATATTTACCCCATCACTTAGTCCTGGTGATGCCGCAATTCATCATACTATGAATGTTCATGGAAGTAACCCTAATAAGTCAGGTAAGAAAAGAAGAGGATTTCTCCTTTGTTATAAAGGAAAAAATACTAGTAGAAATCAAGACTTATTTAATAGATATCAAAAAAATCTTGAAAAATTAATCGAGTTAAGAAACTCATAATGGATAATTTGAAATATACAGAGGCACAAAATCTTCTTTCTCAATTTGAAGCTCGATCAATGCATGGTCAACTTCCAATTTACTGGAAGAGCGCAAAAGGGGGTATTGTTAAAGATCATAATAATAAAAAATATATTGATTTCACCTCAACAATTTTTGTCACCAATATAGGGCACTCTAATAGATACATAAAAAATGCAATAAGAAGTGTATTGAACTCAAATTTAATTCACAGCTATACTTATTTAAATAAGTATAGGGTAAATTATTTAAAAGAACTTGTAGAGTTTTGTGGAGATCCTTTTGAAAAAGCTTACTTAGCTTCAAGTGGAACAGAAGCAACCGAAACTGCCCTTAAACTAATTAGAATGTATGGCTTAAAGGTTGCAAAAAAAAATAAACCTGGTATTATTTCATTTAAAGGAAATTATCATGGGCGAACAATGGGTTCTTTTATGATGTCTGGGTTTCCGGATAGTAAATGGTGGATCGGATATGAAGACCCAAATATTCACTTTATGGATTTTCCTTACCCATGGGAAGTTAATGAGAAAAAAGGTAAAGATTTTTTTAATAAACAAATATCAAAGTTAGAAGCCCAAGGAGTAAATTTCAAGAAAGATATTTCTGGTATAATGCTTGAAACTTTTCAAGGCTGGGGTGCACTCTTTTATCCTAAATCCTTTATTGAAGAATTAACAGTGTTTTGTAAAAAAAATGAAATTTTGGTATGTTTTGATGAAATGCAAGCTGGATTTTACAGAACCGGAATGAAATTTGGTTTTGAACATTATGGTATAAAACCTGATATAATATGTATAGGTAAGGGTATGAGTTCTGGTTTGCCATTATCTGGAGTTGTAAGTACTCAACAAGTTCTTGATTTGCCTTCACAAGGAGAGCTTAGTAGTACTAATTCAGCGAACCCTTTAGTCTGTTCTGTAGGATTAGCTACTATTAGATATATGAACAAAAGATCTTTTATCACCAGATTAAGATCTAATTGTGAAATATTTAAAGAAAAACTTGATGAAATAAAAGAAGAGTTTTCTGATCAAATTGATATTAGCGGAAATGGAATGATTATGGCAATTATATTTAAAAGTTTAGATGGAAATCCTGATATAGAGTTGACAAATAAGATAGTTGATAGATTAATATATAATGGACTAATTGTTGTAAAAACAGGGAGAGAGTCTATTAAATTAGGACCACCATTAAATATTAAAAAAAATCATCTTATTAAAGGATTAGATATATTAAAAAAATCAATTAAAGAAGAATTAAGTGATACCGTACAGTAGACAGAATATAAATAAAAGTGATATAGAATCAGTTCTGGAAGTCTTAAAATCTGATTATTTAACACAAGGACCAAAAACTCCTCTTTTTGAAAGTAAATTATCTGAAAAGTTTGATGCTAAGTATGCTATTGCAGTTAATAATGCAACTAGTGCACTTCATCTTGCATGTCTATCTTTAGGTGTTACAAAGAATGATATAGTATGGACTTCTACAATAACATTTGTGGCATCTGCAAATTGTGCAAGATACTGTGGTGCTGAAATTGACCTTGTAGACATTGATAGCAATAATTTTAATATATCCACAGACAAACTAGAGGAGAAGCTCATAAAAGCAAAAAAGAAAAATAGGTTACCAAAAGTATTAATTCCTGTTCATCTTGCTGGTAATCCATGTGATATGGAAAGGATTTATAACCTATCTAAGGAGTATGGCTTTAAAATTATTGAGGACGCATCTCATGCAATGGGAGCTCGTTACAAAAACTCAAAAATTGGTAGCTGTAAATACAGTGATATCACTGTATTTAGCTTTCATCCCGTTAAGATGATAACTACAGCAGAAGGAGGGGTATGCCTTACAAATAATAAGGACCTTCATGATAAAATATATAATTTACGAAGCCATGGAATAATTAGGTCAAATTATACAAACCCTGATGAAAATCATGGGCCTTGGTATTATGAGCAAACTGAATTAGGATTTAATTATAGACTAAATGATATATTGTCTGCTCTTGGTGCCTCTCAACTTGATAGATTAGATTCATTTATTGAAAAAAGAAATAAATTAGCTAATTACTACTTGAATAAATTAAAAGAAAATAAATTTTTAATACCTCAAATTATTAATAAACAGGATTTATCATCCTACCATCTATTTATTGTCAAAATAGATAAAAGCCATTTTGAGTCTAGGCTAAATCTTTTTGAAAAATTAAGAGGAGAGGGATACTTTGTTAATATCCATTATATCCCAATTTATAAGCATCCGTATTATTCAAAAATGTTTGATAAAAATGACTTTTCAAATTCAGAGGAATATTATTCAAGCTGTATAAGCCTTCCTTTATATCCAAATCTTGATGAAACCGAAATTGACAAGGTTATAAATATCTTATCTTCTGATAAAGGATATCAGACAATATTTTAATGAAGATTTCTGCAACAATTCAAGCCAGAATGGGTTCAAGTAGACTGCCTGGTAAGGTCTTAAAAAAAATTCACAATAAATCGTTGTTAGAGTGGCAAGTAAGCCGTTTAAAAAGATCATTACTTTTAGATGATATAGTTGTTGCAACCTCTACAAATCCTGATGATAAAGAAATTTTAGAATTATGTGAATCACTAAACATTAAATGCTTTAGGGGAAGTGAAAATGATGTTTTACAAAGAGTTCATGATGCTTTTTTTTCAACAGACTCTGATATACATCTAGAACTATATGGAGATTCACCTTTTGTTGATCCTATTATTATTGATCAGTTTTTGGGATTTTTCCAAAAAAATTATAACTCTATTGACTATCTAACAAATTCAATTAAAACTACATTCCCCCCAGGGAGTGAATTTTCAATATACAAAGCAGAATGTTTAAGATATGCAAATGAAAATACTGAACATCACGATCCCTTAAGAGAGCATGTAGGAATAAATATTACAAACAAGGATTTCTTTAGAATTAAAAATATGGAGGCAGAGGGCATATTTAATGAACCTAATATCTATCTTGAAGTTGACACTATAGAAGATTTTAAAATGCTCTCTCAATTAGTCCCAATTGTTATTGATGAACGTGGTATTGATTTTGGTTTGAAAGATTTGATTGAAGTTTCAAAAATGAAACCTGAAATATCTAATCAAAATAAATATGTCAAAAGAAGATGGAGAGAGTTTAGAAAAGAATAGATGTTAAGCTTTTACAAAAAAATGTTTATTATATCCTATGAGTCAGTATTTGTCTATGAAAAGACAATTAATAATATAAATCTATGGGATGAAAAAGTACGAGATTATAATAAAAGAATTAATCTTGAAATTTTAAACTTTTTAAAAAAACAAAAAAAAAGAAATCAGTCTATCATCCATGGTGCAATTAATTATTATATCAGTTTTCATATTAATTCAAGGAACTATATTAATTGTTCACAAAGTTCATGGTTGAAATTTATGTTTAGGTCATATATAAATTTTTTAAGATCATATTCTATTCAGCTTTTCGAGTACTTTAAAAATCAGATAATTATATATGATTATAAAGAAAAGAATAGTAACATAGTAATAACTTTTGGCTTCCCAGAGCATTCTTTTAATTATCTGGATAACATAGTTTATCCTAATTCATTCATTGAATACTTATTAACTAACAAGATAATTAATGATGAAATGAACATAATAAGTTTAAATGAATACATAAGGAAATCTAAAGAAGAGAAAGTAACAAAAAATTCAGATATTAAAGATTACAGTAGAATTATACCAAAACAAAAAATCTCTATTTTTAGAATTTTAAAATTACCCATCATACTAATAGTTGATTTAAAAAAATTTTTAACTAAATATCAATTTTTTGATTTAGGTGTATTGATATATTATCTTTCCCAAAAATCTAAATTAAAACCTTTAGAAAATTTAATTAAAAAAGTTGGTCTAAAAAACATCAATAAAATTTTTCTTCTTGATAATCATGCAATCAATCATGGATTATTTGATGAAAAACTATCTAAAAAAATATATACATTCTGCTATTCTCAAAATTGCTTGGATGTACACAGCAATATGTTAAAAGAAATAAACCTAGGGATATATAAAAATTTTGATGATGAGATATTAAGTGACTTAAACCATAACATCTTTACATATTATAGAAATAACCCAATAAACTTTGATAAGCAAGCTTATTTCTTCTATAGTATAAGAGATTTCATAAATAAGAAATTTCAATTAAGTATAGCGAACACAAAGATTAAGAGCATAAGTCTAAATTCTAATTATTCAAATCTTGGGTTTGAGACTATTGAAAAAATTAGTTTAAGTAAAGACTATTCAATATTAATTTTAGATAATACTTCTGAAAATTTGAATGAAAATTTTAAACACTTCATTTTGGGAAACTTTTCTGGATTAGAAAGTTTTATAAAAGAATTTAATGATGACATTCTATCACTCTCAAAAAAAATAAAAATAAAATTTTATTATAAAGCTAAATATGGTAAAAATATTAGATCGTTAAATAATCTAACTAATTCAATGAAAAGTCATAATTCAAATATTAGTATAATTGATTCTTATTCAAAAATTATAGTAGACGAAGAAAAGAAATTTGATTTAATGATTAATTTACCCTATACATCTACAAATTTTACTCTTTCTTCAATATCAAAAAATTCGATTTATTATATACCCTCGAAGTATAGAATTAATATTAATAATCCACTCAATAATTTAATAATAGGTAAAAAAGAATTAAATAAATTTATAAAAAAATCAATATGAGCAAATCAGGAGATAATATAAGTAAAGAAAACGCCAGCTGGAATTTCAAGGGTGACGTTGTAAAAAAATTTGATAACCATGTATCAAAATCAGTTCCTATATATAATAGAGGACATGATTTAATAATTCAACTTAGTGACTTCTTTATAAAAGAGGATTCCTTAGTATATGATTTAGGATGTTCAACTGGAAAATTATTAATAAACTTAGTTGAGCATAACAAGCATAAGATTAATTCAAAATTTATTGGTCTTGATATAGAAAGAGATATGATATCACATGCAAATGATGAGAAGAAAAAATTAAATATAAATACAAAAAAATTAAAGTTTTTAGCCAAAGATTTGGTCAATTATAAATTAGAAGACTCAGATTTTATAATTAGTTTTTTTACTATTCAGTTTATTCATCCAAAACATAGGCAAAAACTTATTAATAAAATATATGAGTCATTGAATTGGGGTGGTGCATTTTTATTTTTTGAAAAAGTAAGATATAATGATGCAAGATTTCAAGATATATTTACGACACTTTACAATGACTATAAAATGCAAATGGGTTATACTCCGGAAGAAATTCTTAATAAAACTAGAAGTTTAAAAGGAGTAATGGA
>MDSW01074703.1_pt1 | contig 12089 bp, 7 predicted proteins | sample 811171 | NCBI WGS metagenome assembly MDSW01 (sample SAMN05326641, study PRJNA326480) | marine metagenome | isolation source: seawater | place: Atlantic Ocean: North West | collected 2012
ACGCATCATTATCAACACTAACAGGAACGAAGTTATTCTGCGCATCGGTAAAGTTGATATTATTAAAAACGGAATTTTGATTTATTGCTCCATCAAATTCAATTATAATTTTAACCGTTCTACTTACATCCTCTTCATTATCAGAAGGATAATTGCTTACAAGATTAAGTTTTTGTCTTGTTGTAAAACTAAAAGAAGCACTTTCCGAAATATTAACACCGAAATAGCTTTTAGCATTTGCATTAATTCCGAATGTATACGTTTTATTTGCGGAAAACCCGGTTGTTGGAGTAAATACAAGTCTTTTATCTGCATTTTCCCAACTGAATGAACCGCTTACAATTGGAGATAAAGTAAAAGCACCTTGTGTTGAACTTTTATCCATTCTAATATCAAATTCAATAATTATTTGATCTTTGGTACTTACATTTTCCTGTCCGTTTTCAGGGTAAGCTGATACAACTGAAGGAGGAGTTAAATCCGGAACTATATCAAGATTCTTATCAGCAAAAGTAATTTTATCAGCAGTAACAGTTACATTACTTGAATCCTTTTCAAAATTTTCTGCTTCAAAAATTAATTTATAAGTACCAGGTTCAACTTTATCAAAAAAGAAAAAACCGTTATTGTTGTCATCACCATTAACCACAATATCTCCCGGCTGTAGAGTCACTTTTAAATTATTAACCGGCTTTTTACCGTCATTGGTAGTGGCAATATAATAATAGTTGACTGTTTCCAGTGGATCGCGCACAATTCCGGCTATTTGACCGGTAGTAAAATTTCCACCGCTGAAATATTCAAGAAATGATTTAGTGATAGCTTTGGCTTCATGTGCTCTGTATAATGAGCTCATTAATCTCCAGCTTTCGGGGATATAATCATGAAATGAACCTTCGGATAAAACTCCGGGCATTGTTAAAGGATTTAAAACACCTAAATAAAATCCAAGAAACGATTGATCTCCCCTGTTATATTTATTGGTAGTTCTATGATGTTCCCAAATGTCGTTCATCATAATAGAACCCATAGTTTTAGCTTGAGGGAAAACCGGGCTGCTGTCTGTACCTTTATACAGCATCAAAGTATAGTTTGAAGTCCCTTGAAATCCGTTGCTGTGTATTGAATGAAAAATATCTACATTATTTTGGTTTGCAATTTGCGCTCTTACAGATAATCCCAAATCATCTGAATCTTCATTACCGGATCTGGTTATTATAACAGTGGCACCAAGATCGGTAAGCATCGGTTTAAGTAAATTTGCTTTTTCCCAGTTTGCATCCGATTCCCAAAATCCAGTTGCCGGTATAAATCTGTCGTCGGATGAATGTCCGCCGTGTCCGGGATCGATACAGATTTTTATGTCTGCTAAACTTTGTGCATTTAATGAAATTGTAATTGCTAATAGTATTATAATTTTTTGGATAACTTTCATCTTAATACCTTTATTCTGAAATTAGATTGATAATGTATAAACCACCGTTCATATCGCTGAAGACTATCTTATTCATTTGATTTGACATACGAGGAAACATTGCCAAATCATCAAATTGACTCGTTAAGTTCTGAACTTCATCCGATTGGTAATTATATAAAATTACATCCGAACTTAAAACTTGATGTCCATCATCTTCATCATTCATATAGATAATATAATTTCCGTCGCTGCTCCAGCTTGGATAATTTGCATTTCCCAATTCTTTAATTATGTTTCCTTGAAGATCGGAAACGAAAGTTCCTTTTCCTGAATAATGAAATAGTATTTTCTCTTGATCCGGTGATAAAGAAGCCCATAAGTAATATCCGTTATCAAAAATGTTTAATTCTCTTATGCCGGATTCATCATTAACCAGTAACTTATTATTAGCAATTAATACATTTTTGCTGTTTGCTTTTTGGAATGCTGATGTAGTTTTTAAATTTTCAAATTGATTATCAGCATTTACCTTTACCAGCTGATTACCGAAAATTTTAGGTGTTGAAATATTTCTTTCAAAATCTGATAAATCATTTTTCTGTAATGAATTTAAGTTTTGTTCAACATATTTAAAAAATCTTCTGTTGTTGATTATCTCTTCTGCTCTGTAATAAATTCTTTCGTTAACAATTACAAATTCGTATCCAGAACTTAAATCATCATTTAATATTTTTACTTGATTAGAATTAAGATCAAGTTTGTAAATACCCTGATAGTTGGTTTTAGTAAAATAAATTTCATTTTCTTGAAGTCCGAATTGCGGATAATAAAAATCTCCGTCAACATTTATTTTTTCTATTGAAGTGACTTTTAGGTTTTGTGCTGCAATTGTTGTTATCAAGAATAATAGAATAATTAGTTTTTTCATAAAGCTTGTCCTTCAGAAATTTTTAAAGACATTAAATAAATATTTCCTTCCATTGTATTAAAAGCAATTTGACTGCCATCATTATTAAAAGAAGGATTAAGCGCAGTAATGTTTAATTCTGCTGTAAGATTAATTAAATTTTTAGATAAAATATCAAATAAGAATATTTCAGATTTTGTTTCAATCAAACCATCGTTTTTCTGTTTTACACCAACAGCCAAATTGGAATTCTTCAGCATGTTAAGTAAAATTATTTCATCAGTTAAAAAATCAATTTGATTTGTTTCCAAAGAGTATTTATAAACACCTTTACCGGCAATTTCCAATATTAGATTTCTATCATCCGCTTCTGTAACATTAGTTATCATATAATTTTGAAAAGGAGTAAAAGTTCTAAGTTCGCCTTCTGAATAAATCAGAAGTCTATCATTAAGTGAAGAAAATACTGTAACATCATAAATATCTCTATTCTCAACAAACACATTATTACTTATATCAAAAAATTTAACTGTATCGTTTACAAAAAAGCTTAATATATTTTCTTCAAGAGCTAAAGACTTAATTCCACTGTTTGATTTAAAAATGATATCAATTTTTTTGCTTTCAATGTTCTGTTTTGCCACCGAAAAAATTCGTCTATTGTTCCTTTCATTTATTGCCGGAAGAACAAAATAAATTTCATTCCCTTCAACTATATAATAGAGACCGGTTCCTTTAGCATCAATAAGATTATTAATTGATTTTTTCTCCAAATCATAATAAAAAATTCCGGTGTAATTGGCAGTAGAGAAAAAAATCCTTTTATTTTTATCATCAAACTTCGGATAAAAAAATGCTCCTTCGGTTTCATTAATAATCTTAGTTGTTCTAATTACTTTAGCTGAGTTTATATCGAAATTCTTAATTTGAACATCATCACTGCATGCGGCAAAAAAGGTAATTAAAAATATTATGGAAAGTATTTTTTTCATTTTATGTCTCAAGAAAGTTTACTAATTAAAGAAAAGGACTATATAAAAATGTTAGCGATATCCTTATTTAATAAAATTTAAGAACTCTTAAGATAAGAAGTACCAGCCTTATAAGGAAGGTAATTTTAGGAATTGACAAAATTTAATTTTCGTAAAATATGCCGGATAAACTGAAATAGTCTATCCGGCTGAATAATCACTTCAACAAAATCATCTTATTTGTTGAAGAAAATGACTTTCCATTTTCATTTATATAATTTATTCTGTATAGGTAGGTGCCGGATGAATATCTGTTTTCACTATTCCAGTTGAATTCATATAATCCTGGATTGCTTTGATAGATATTCTCTTCTTGAATTAATTCTCCAAGCGAATTGAAAATCTGCAATGTTATATTTCCTGACCCTGGAATATGATATTTAATTGTAGTTGCCGGATTAAACGGATTAGGATAATTTTGATATACGGCAAAATTAGTAGGATTTAATTCATTTTCAAGGTTTCTAACATCAACGGTTCCTTCAAAAAAATCAATTACTTTTGTCATAATTTCAATTCTATCCTGCAAATCATAAACAGCTTCAAAAGGAATTGCAAGATGAACAATTGCTCCTTCTGCAGTTCCACCGGGGAAATTCCCTTTATAAGCAACTCCGGCATAACCTGAGCTGACATTTACATTTAAGTATTTTAATACACCGGCTGAACCATTTATTGGTTTTATTGCATCCGGCCAGTCAACATCAAATGTTCCATGCGATCCGTCATCAAAAGCTATATTAGAAATACCGTCAAACATTTCTCCTGAAATCGGTTCTGCAAAATAATAACTGCCGCTTGAATTATTTGGTGCATCAGCATAATAATCTGCTTTTAAATAAGTATTATAAAATGATCTATCTTCTGCTCCTCCGCTGTAATCAAGATCCCAGCCAATTTCAGATCCGGTAACAAATAGTTTTCCCCCGTTATCTAAAAATTCTTTTACTCTTACCTGTTCAAACTGATTAAATGTTTCATCAGATGTACTTTCATCTCCCAGCATCCAAATCACAATTTCATAATCGGTTAAATTAACGTAATCCTTAAATACCGCTTCATTACTGGTTGATACAAAACTTTTTCCGGCTGATAACAACGGTTCACCGTACTGTTTTATATAATCAAAATTGTTAGTTGTACCCGAAGTTCTATCAAAGCCGTTTACAATTAATACTTTATGAGTTTGAGAACTTGGTACTGCACCTAATACTTCAGTAAACTGTGAGAACCCGGAAGAGTTATAAGCCTTTACTTTGAAATAATAAACAGAATCGTTAGATAATTCGGCAACAAAAGGATTACTGATATTTACATCAACAGAATCATTAAAATTAATTCCATCTCTGCTTATAAATATTTTATAACCGGTTGCACTTTGAGGAATTTCATAACTAAGACTAATTGTACCATCTCCAAATCCGCTTAAACTAAATGACTGCGGCTTTGCCGGAGCGGGAATATTTCCGCTTCCAAATTTTTGATCTATTAAATTCCACAACTCTTGTCTTTGTCCGTCATACCCAAGTGCCCACATTCCAACTCCCTTTAAATTGTTGGATAGAGCTAAGTCGTATTTTAATCCAATACTTTCGGCATCATCAAACCATACCTGCTGCCAATTATCGGATTCCCATCTATACCACGGAACTTGATATTTAGTAGACCACAATCTTCCATAAGTTTGTGATTGAGGATAAGTATCACGATAAAATCTGTTTGACACATAATCGATTACATTCGAATTCTCGGCATTTGTTGTGGTTTCAAATTGTCCGCCAAAGTATGCAATTCCTAAAATTAATTTTTCAGGATATGCCGAAACAACGGATGAATACTGAACATTGACAGTATTAGTTAAATTTATTGATCCGCCGATTAAAGGTGCTGTAGGACCTGAAGTTGTACTCCATGATCCAAAGAAATCATAACCCATTATAAACAAATAGTCACAAGATTGAGCTAATCCTAAAAGATCCCAATTACTTCCCCAATTGACTGCTGGAGCAGCAAAAGAAACTTCAATATCTTCAGAAAGATTTGTTTTTAAGTAATTTGTTAGTTCTTCCATAAACGAATTAATTCTTTCACCTTGATCTGCAGAATACATTCCTTCAAAATCAATATTAATTCCATCTAAATTGAATGTTTGCAGTTTTGATTTTGCATTTACAAAGAATGTCTGCTTGTTTACTTCATTGGTGATTAAACTTCTTATTTCATCTGCATCAAAATTTGCTACAACCATAATTACTTTAGTACCGGCAGAATGTGCAGAATTAATCACGTTTGTCCAAGGCCAACCTGAAGGATTACCTATTATTCCGGTTGAACTTACTGAGAAATCAAAAACTCCAATGTGAGTTAATAAATCATAACGTAAATATTGATAATTACCATTGAGATATTCCCAATAAGGTAAATACCCAAAAACAGCTTTACTTAAGGATTTTTCTCTATTTATTTGTAAGGGAATGATACCATTACCACTTAAATCAAATTTGCTTTCAACATTTTTATATTTTTTTCCGTATTCTTCTTCATGAAGCTGATGAACACTCTTTCTTTCTTGAGAAATAACTGTAATTGAGAATAATATCAAGATTAGAAATAATTTTTTCATAAAATTCCCTTTCTTTCTGTAACTTAAGATTTGATCGTATGGAATTGACTTAATACCAGTAATTAAATAATTTACATAATTAAATAAAAATAATACATTTATATAAACAATACAAAGAGGTTGATATGATTTCTAAAAAAATGGAAGAAGCTTTAAATAAACAGCTAAATGCTGAATTATTTTCATCATATCTTTATTTGGCAATGGCAGCATATTTAGAAGATTTGAATCTAAATGGAATGGCTTCTTGGATGAGACTTCAATCGCAGGAAGAATATGAACACGGATTGAAATTCTACGAATATATTGGAAGTGTTGGAAAAAGAGTGAAATTAGAAGCTTTGGAAACACCTCAATTTGAATGGAAAAATCCACAGGAAGCTTTTGAAGCAGCATTAGCTCATGAAAAGAAAATCACAAAAAACATTTATGATTTATCTGATTTAGCTGTTGATGAAAAAGATCATGCTACAAGAAATTTCTTGAATTGGTTTGTAGATGAACAAGTTGAAGAAGTTGCTTCGGTTACAGTAATTGTTGAGAAATTTAAGATGGTTTCAGACAGCAAAAACAGTTTATACTTATTAGATAAAGAATTAGGTAAAAGAGGTCAGAAATAAGAAATTGTTTTCATATTTCTCATTTTTTCTTATATTTGGAATCTTGAAAAAAATAAGAATCATTGGAGCGAATAATGTCTAGAAGATGTCAAGTTACTGGTGTTGGTCCTAAAAGCGGTCACAGTATATCTCATGCTCATAATAAAACTAAGAGAAGATTTCTACCTAATTTGCAAAAGAAAAGAATTTGGGTAAAAGAATTAAACAAATTTGTTACCGTTAAATTAACTGCAAGAGCATTAAAAACTGTTGCTAAAAACGGTACTTCTGAAATTGCAAAACTAGTAAGAGAAAATAAAATCTAAACTGTAATCAAGTTTTTACTGGAAAATTAAAACCCGGGTAATTTATCCGGGTTTTTTTTATATCCAAAATTCAAATCAAATTTTTTTTACAATCCACTCAAATAAAAATTCTTTAATACTCTTAATATGATTTCCTAATTAGAATAACATCCTTATTTTAATAAAAAGCTTATAAAAAATTAGGAGGAATTAAATTGAAGAGATTTTTATTTGTTGTTCTTTTTTCACTTATAATATTTGGGTGCGGAGAGAACAAAAAAGAATCCAATGGAGATTTAGAAATGCTTCAAGGTAAAATTGATCAGTTTGTCAAGACTGAAATAAAATATGACCATTCACTTTTGGATGAGAATCAGAAAATTGTTGTACAAAAATTATTTGAAGCAGCAAAAATTATGGATGAACTTTTCTTAGAACAAGTCTATTCTAAAAATTTTGAAATAAGAGAAAAGCTGCAAAAATCTGCTGATCCTAAAGATAAACTTACATTAGAATATTTTAATATTATGTTCGGACCATTTGACAGGCTGGATCATGATAAACCATTTTACGGAAATGAAGAAAAACCACTCGGTGCAAATTTTTATCCCGAAGATATTACTAAAGAAGAATTTGATAATTGGCTTAAGGCAAATCCAAACGATAAAGAATCTTTTACTTCTGAATTTACTGTTATCAAAAGAGAAGGTGAAAAGTTAATTGCTGTTCCCTATTCAGAAGCATATAAGGATAAATTAACAAAAGCATCTCAATTATTAAAAGAAGCAGCCGAGTATGCCGAAAATCAATCTCTAAAAAATTATTTACTCAAGCGTGCAGATGCATTCCTTTCAAATGATTATTATGAAAGTGATATGGCGTGGATGGATTTGAAAGATCATACAATTGAAATTGTTATCGGTCCTTATGAAGTTTATGAAGATAAACTGTTCAACTATAAAGCTGCATTCGAATGTTTCTTAACAATTGTTGATCCAGCTGAAACCGAAAAGCTGGAAGTTTTTAAGAATTATTTAAATGATATGGAAAACAATCTTCCAATACCTAATGAACACAAAAATTTTGAACGGGGAAGTGAATCACCAATTATGGTAGTGCAGGAAGTTTTTGGTGCAGGTGATACAAAAGCCGGGGTTCAGACTTTAGCATTTAATCTGCCAAATGATGAGAGAGTCCGCAAAGCAAAAGGCTCAAAAAAAGTAATGCTTAAAAATATTCATGAAGCAAAATTTGAGAAACTTCTTTATCCAATTGCCGAATTTGTCTTAGATAATGAACAGTTAGAATATGTTACCTTCGATGCATTTTTCAATCACACTTTAATGCATGAAATGTCTCATGGATTAGGGCCCGGATTTATAACAAAAGATGGAAAAGAAACAGAAGTTAAAAAAGAATTGAAAGAAACTTATTCCACTATTGAAGAAGCAAAAGCCGATATACTTGGAATGTGGAATAATTTATATATGATTGAAAAGGGTGTTTATTCACCTGATACCGAAAAGCAAATCTGGACGACATTTTTAGCAGGAGTTTTTCGTTCGGTTAGATTTGGAATCGGTGAAGCTCATGGCGGCGGAAATGCAATCATTTATAATTATATGTTGAATAACGGTGCTTATAATTTTAATGAAAGTACGAAAACAGTAAGCGTTAATTATGAAAAAGCTAAAGAAGTTTTGAAAAATCTAGCTAATGAATTATTAATGATTCAAGCACTTGGAGATTATGAAGGAGCAAAGAAATTAATTAATGATTACGCTGTAAATTCATCTTCAATGAAAATCTTAATTGATAAGCTAACAACTCTTCCGGTTGATATAAAACCTATTTTTGAGATTGAAAAAGAGTATAATTAGAAATTAGAATCACGGAGGAATATTCCTCCGTGATTTAAAATTACTTAATAGAGTATCCTCTAATCATTTCGTCATTAATAGTATAAATATATTTTTCATTTGGAGCTAAAAAGTATTTTGCTTTTTCAGATTCTTCAGCACTCCATTGTTTGCTTCCGTTTGATAAATCCATAGAAACAAGTTCTTCATCTAAACAATAAACTATTGAATTTCCTAAAATCTTAGGAACATAACTAACTTCATCATTTGAATAATCCCAAGCAGTTTTCCAAATTTCGGAACCATCGGCTGCATTAAGCAAAGCAAATCCTTCCGGTGCAATAGCTAAAAGCTGATCAACACCATATAAAACTTGCAAACATTTTTTTGCTGATACTCCATAAATATTTCCCCAACTAGTATAGGTTGATGTTAAATCTGCCTCCGAAGTTGATTCAATAAATTTACTGGCTTCCTCAGCATCAATTCCCCCACTAGTTGTGGTTGTAGTCAAAGACCAACCGCCTCCCATATAAGTTGTAGTTGATCTAGTTCTAGGAACTGAACCAATCCATCTTTCTTGAATTGCATAAGTTTCTTCATATTCCATTTCACCAAGTGAATTTTCTTCAAATTTATACTGCCAATCATAATTACCACCATCAGCACCCAGCTTGAGAGCATATACTCCATAGTCATCAGCAAAGTACAATCTATTTGAATTAGGATCAAAATAGTTTGACAAAGAAAAATCAGGTGTTTGTAAACTTGGATCTACTTCTGTATTAACCTTCCATAATATTTTCCCACTAGATACATCAATTGCCATAAAACCAAACGGATCTTCGGAAAAAGTTTCTTTTACTTCTACATCATCTTCAACTAAAGCAATATTATAGTTTTCTCTTCCAAATTTTGTATAAAGAACTCCATTTACATAATTAAGATCAGTTACAAAACCTACTTCTTCACCGAGTGTCCATAGGACTTTACCTGTATTGAAGTCAAAAGCAACTAATTTATCTTCCCCAGCTAAAAATGAATAATTATCAAAGTAAGCAATAGGAGCTAATTGGTCTATTTCCATTAACCCTTCACATAAAGCAAAATAAGTTGAATAAATAATTTCACCGGTTTCTTTATTAACTCTTACATATCCTTCACCGGGCTCATCTCTTGTTTGGGGATTCATCATTGGTTCTTTCACTCTACTTTCAAAAATTATATCCCCATCATAATCAAAATAATTGTATGTAAATCCTATATTGCTGTAACCCATAAGATCATTAACAGCATCATAAGCATTTAATGCTGATCCAGCTGTCACTCCAGCAGATGCCACTGTCATAGCCGCACTAAAAGCACCGGTTATTGCTTTAGTTAAACCGCGAGTAAAATCTGACATTGCGACTTCAGAAAGTAATACAGGAGTTTTATATTTTACTTCACCTGTTAATACATTAATGCTCATTAAATAAATATATGTTCCATTGTCTGATGACATTATTAATGGTCTATTATAGGCAACAAGAATATTGTCTCCTACTCTTTCAATGTATTTATGAACATAACCTTCAAACATTGGATCTTCATCATTAGTTTTCCATAAAATTTTACCTTCAGAAATATCAATTGCTGCCATTTGATCACCAAGGCTAACAATTAAAACATCTTTTCCCCCTACTTCAGCTGAAGTAAGAGTACGAACATCATCAAACGGGAAAGCAATTTCTGCAACTTCATGAGTTATAAAATTAAAATGTACCATTTTTTCTTCACCCATCACTGCAGCTCCTAAAGCAGTAGGAATGATAACATTCTTTTCGCCATCAATACTAAATTTTACAGATGCAGCAATTTTATTATTATTCAAATCCAAAAGTATTGCTCCATCCTCAAGCACAAATAAATATGAATTTTCATCAGTATCTTCATAAGACCATTTTAATCCATTCTTAATTAAATCTTCATTAATATCATAATCTTCATCAGAGTATAACTTGGTACCGTTTGTTAAATCATATAAAGAAGCAATTTCAGAATCTTCAAGAATAAGTATTTTTTTCTGTTTATCTAAAACATCATAATTGTAAGTTCCCAGATTAACAAGTTCTCCCCAGAATGTAATTTCATTTCTGTAAAGCTCTTTTCCAGTATTCAAATCAATTCCCACAATGTCATCGCCAAAATCAAACATCGCATAATTCATAGCAAAGAAAAGATCTTCAAAGTCAGATTGACTAATTCCATCATATTCATTTTCCCATAACATTTTGCCGCTTACTGCGTCATATGCTTGAAGTTTATTATCAGAATTTGTAAGATATAATTCCCCAATCAGAATGCTGATTCCTTCTTTTTCAAAATCGTCAACTTCCATTTTCCATACCTCCTGACCAGTATCAGAATTATAACACCAAACATATTCACCACTTGTAATAAAAAGGAATTTATCATTATTAATAAATTCATAGAATTCTATAGGTTCATCAAGATCCAGCTCCCATTTAGGATTGTCTTGAGCTATTAATGACATTGAAATAAGAACTATAAAGAAAAGAAGAGTAACATTTTTAACTTTGTACATAATTCCCTCTTAAATGAATTGAAAATTATAATTAGTTAACCAAACTATATGCCATGTAAAATTGTAATTATTAGGATGAAAAATCGAGATTTCTAGATTTATGTCGCATTAAAGAGACATATTATTAAAATAAATATTCGGGTTTTTGCGACAGATTATTAAATGAAAAAGCAGATGAATTTATTGGTCTGATAAAATAATCAAAGACCGTCATAAAGACGATCTTTGATTTTGAAGTAACTATAATTTATTTAAGCCCACTTTATTAAGCCTAATTCAAATTTATTTATTAACAAAGGATTTTTAGGAAGAATACGAAGAGTATATCCAAATTGTCCTGTTCTTTCACAATTTATCTCTCCGTTATAAATGTATTTTCCATTCTCTTCATTTCCGGTTTTCATCACAACAAACTGGTTTGTGTGAGGAATTGCTTGTTCGTCAAGTTTTCCGAAATAGATCTGAACTTCTACATCATCGGGAGTGAGGTTGCCTAAAACTACTTCGGCAGTAATTTTATATTTAGTGCCGACTGTCAATTCACCATTTTTAATTTTTTCTTCTGTTTTAAGAATTTTTACTTTATCCCAATTTTGTAAAAGATTTGCTTTCCATGCAGAGAATTCTTTTCCTTTTTCCAATTCATTTTTAAGAAGGAATTTTCTGTTCTTGTAAGCTTTATCATAAAATTTAATATGATATTCCTGCACCATTCTGTGAGTATTGAAAACCGGTCCTAAAGTCTTCATAGAATTTTTCAT
>MDSW01112587.1_pt1 | contig 12089 bp, 11 predicted proteins | sample 811171 | NCBI WGS metagenome assembly MDSW01 (sample SAMN05326641, study PRJNA326480) | marine metagenome | isolation source: seawater | place: Atlantic Ocean: North West | collected 2012
CACATGAATGGTTTCGCCATTAATATAATTTGACAAGTCTGAAGCCAAAAATGCTACACAATTAGAAACATCCTCTCCTGTGCCTAATTTACCAGAGGGAATTTTACTAATAAGGGTTTTTTTAAATTCCTCATTAATATTATCGGTCATTTCAGTTTTAATAAATCCTGGAGAAACACAATTAATGTTTATATTTTTTTTGGCATATTCAATAGCTAAACTTTTTGAAAATGCAACGATACCAGCTTTTGATGCTGCATAATTGGCTTGACCCAAATTTCCTGTGTGCCCTACAATTGAGGTAACATTAATAATCTTCCCGTATTTGTTTTTAAGCATTTTTTTTATTGAGGCTTTGCACATTAGAAAAGTTGAAGTAAGGTTTATATCTAAAACTTTTTTCCAGTTTTCCTCAGAAAGTCTAATCGATAGATTATCTAAAGTAATTCCTGCATTATTAATTAACACATCCAAACCACCTAATTTTTTTTCTATAACGTCAATAAATTGCTCAATTTTTTTATGTTCATCAAGTTTAAATTTTTCTGTATGGATATTTGGGAATTTTTTTTTTAGATTTGCTAGTTTTTCCTCATTAGTGCCAGTAGCAATTATATTTGATCCAAAATTATCAAATTTTTCTACTAGAGTATTTCCAATGCCCCCGGTTGCACCAGTAATTAATATTTTTTTATTTTTTAAATTCATTTTGTAAATTTTTAATATCAGCTATTGAGTTAATTGAAAAGCAATTTGCGTCTTTTATTGTTCTTTTAACCATACCTGTTAAAACTTTTCCAGGACCTATTTCAATAAAATTTCTCACTTTTTCTTTTGACATCTTTAAAATAGACTCCCTCCACTTAACGCTTGAATAAATTTGTTTAATTAAAAATTTCTTAATAATTTCTGGATCAGTAATTGGATCTGCTGTTACATTACTTATTATCTTATATTTTGGTATTTTAAATTCTGTATTATTAATTTTATTAGTCATATATTCTGAAGCTGATTTCATCAGCTTGCAATGGAAGGGAGCGCTAACTTTAAGCTGAATAGACTTAATTTTTTTTTCTTTTAAAACTTTTTCAATACACTCAACACTCTCTTTTTTTCCACTAATAATTACTTGTCCTTCAGCGTTATCATTAGCGATTTCACAAACATCATTTTCCTTTAAATTAAATTTAATTATTTCATTGATTAAGTCTATTTTTGTTCCTAAAATAGCTACCATGCTACCTAGGCCAACAGGGACTGCTTCTTGCATAGCTGTGCCTCTTTGATGTAATAAATATAAAGCATCCTCAAATTTTAGGGAGTCCGAACAGACCAAAGCGCTATACTCACCAAGTGAATGACCTGCAAAAAACTTGAAGGAGGAAAAGTCAAAATTAAATTCTTTTTTTAAAACTTCATAAATAGAGTAACTGACTGTTAAAATAGCTGGTTGAGTATTTTTTGTGAGTTGTAATTGATTAGGTGGACCTTCAAGTATTAATTTTGAGATAGAAAAATTAAGTTTTTCATCTGCCTGTTTGAATATCTTTTTAACTAACTGAAAATTGTTAAAAAATTCAGATCCCATGCCAACAACCTGTGATCCTTGTCCTGGAAATAGAAGAGAGTTCATTTAGTCTTATTTTTTTAATAATATTAGTATTGATATAATCACTTATTATAGTATAAACCAGTCTTTATAAATATTTATTAAATCTAAGTTAACACAATTTTATGGCTTTTTACGAAAACACTATAGTAGCAAAACAAGATTTAGCTGAAAAAGATTTAAAAACACTAAAAGACAAGTATAACGAATTAATAAACAGATCATCTGGCAAGGTAATTAAAATTGAAGAGTGGGGACTACTAAATTTAGCTAACAAAATTAAGAATTATAAAAGAGGTTTTTATATTCACTACAAGTTTGAGGGAACAGTAAATACATTAAATGAAATTGAAAAAAAGATAAAATTAGACAGTTCAATAATAAGATATTTGACTGTCAAATATAAGAAATTGGATACTAAAAACGAATTTTTTAAAAAATCAAACTAACAAAAAATGAAACGAAATAATAAAAAAAAATATAAAAGAAACAGTAATTCAATTAATAAACTGAGCCTATTTCAAAAAAACGACGGGAAATTTTCTAAAAAATGTCCGCTATCAGTAAAAAATGCTCCAATAGTTGATTATAAAAATATTGGGTTATTAAAAAAATATGTCTCCGAAAATGGAAAAATTGTCTCCTCTAAAATTACCTCAGTATCATTTAATAAACAAAGAAAGCTTACTCGGGAGATAAAAAGAGCTAAAATTTTAGGCCTTTTATAAAATGGAAGTTATTTTACTAGAAAATATTCTTAATTTAGGCAACATTGGCGATAAAGTTAATGTAAAAAATGGTTATGGAAGGAACTTTCTGCTTAAAAAAGGTAAGGCTTTAAGATTCAACAAAGAAAACTTGCAATATGTAAATAAAAAAAAAGATGAGCTAAATAAAAAAAATTCTGAGATCAAAAATAAATTTAAAGAAATATCTAAGTTAGTTAATAAAAAAACATTTATTTTTAATCGTGAAAGTAAGGAAAATGGTGATCTATATGGATCAATCAAACCTAAAGAAATCACCAATCTTATAAAAGAGCAAACTAAAGCTGAGGTAAGTCCTTCTCAAATTATTCTTAAAAATGAATTAAATAAAATTGGTGTATATAAAGTTGATATAAATTTTCATTCTGAAGTAAAGGCAAACATCTCAATTAAAATAGACAAAATTCAAGCTAAATAACTTTTCCACAGAATAGAAAAAAAGGTGTGTAACTTTATCCTTTAAAGCACTTTGCATTGAACTATTATTGAAGTGTGAAAGAAATTCAACCAATACAAAATAAAACACAAAATAAACAACCGTCAAATTTAGAGGCAGAACAAGCTCTAATAGGTTCAGTTTTAGTAAATAATGATGTAATAGATGAAGTTTCTTCATTTATAAGACCAACAATTTTTTATGATCCTGCTCATGTTAAAATTTATGAAGTAATTGAAAATTTAAATAATAAAGGGATGATAGCTAATCCAATTACATTAAAAAATTATTTTGAAAAGGATAATATGCTAAATGAAGTTGGTGGGACTGAGTATCTAGTCAAACTTACAAGGTTTTCTGGGTCTGCAAAACAAGCTATTGATTATGCTAAAATTATACATGAGATGTACCTTAGACGAGAACTTGTTTCGATTTCTGAAAAACTTTCTTATGATACTCTAAATGCTAATACTCAAGAGCAAGACGCAGAAAACATCATAGAAAGCACAGAAAAATCTCTTTTTAATTTAGCTGAAAGAGGAAGTTTTTCTCAGTCTTTTATTGAGTTTAAGAAAGCTATAGATAAAACTATTGAAATGGCAACTCTAGCAATGAAAAGTGATCGTGGTATTGTTGGTGTCCCAACAGGTTTAACTGATTTGGATCAAAAATTAGGAGGTTTACATAAATCAGACTTAATAATTTTAGCAGGTAGACCTTCTATGGGTAAAACAGCTTTAGCTACAAATATTGCATACAATGCAGCTCAAAATATTTTATCAAGGCAAGAAAAATCCTCTGTAGCTTTTTTTTCTCTGGAAATGTCATCAGAACAATTATCAACAAGAATATTGTCAGAACAAGCGAGAATTAAATCTGATTCTATTAGACAAGGAAACGTGACCGAGGAAGAAATTAACAGATATATTGAAACTTCAAGAAATATTTATAATTTGCCTTTATTTATCGACGAGACGCCTGCTATTACTATAGCAACTTTGAGTAATAGAGCTAGAAGAATAAAAAGATTGAATGGACTAAGTTTAATTGTTGTAGATTATATTCAATTAATGAGATCTAGCTCAAACAAAAATGACGGTAGAGTTCAAGAAATATCAGAAATTACACAAGGATTAAAAGCTATTGCTAAAGAACTTTCAGTGCCTGTTTTAGCTTTGTCTCAACTATCAAGAGCAGTTGAACAGCGTGATGATAAGCAGCCACAATTGTCTGATTTAAGAGAGTCTGGATCAATAGAGCAAGATGCTGATGTGGTAATGTTCGTTTATAGAGAAGCTTACTACTTAGAAAGAAAACAACCTAAACTTGGATCAATTGAGCATGCTGAATGGCAATCAAAAATGAACGATATAAATGGGTTAGCTGACATAATTTTGGGTAAGCAAAGACATGGGCCAACTGGCACAATAAAAGTCGAGTTTGAGGGAATTTATACAAAATTCAAAGATTTGAGCAAAAATTTGAGTTAATTTTTCTTTAGTTATAGTAGAATTCAGTTATATCTGAATTGTTGATGTTATCGAAAATTTATAAAAAATTAATCATAGATTTCTCAAAAATTACATTGGCATTATTGCTAATTTTAATAGGATTTTCTATATATCATTCAAAAAATTTTAATTTAGATGCCTCCTCAGATGCTCTCCTATTAGAAGGTGATAAAGATTTAAAATATTTAAGGGAGATAAACGAAAGATATAAATCAAAAGATTTTTTAGTTTTAACTTATACCCCAGTATCAAGTTTTACTGAAAAAGAAACTATTTTAAACTTACAATTATTAAAATCAAAAATTGAAAAACTTACTTGGGTAGATAGCGTTATTACAGTAATTGACGTCCCATTATTAAAAAGCACTGATGAAAATTTGATGGATAGACTCAAAAATTATAAAAATTTATCTTATCCAGAAATTGATAGAAAAAGGGGATTTGATGAAATTTTGAATAGCCCAATTTATAAAAACTACGTTATTAGTGAAGACGGAAAAACATCAGGTATAGTGGTTTATTTAAAGAAAGACGAAAGATTAGCCGAATACATAAAGATAAAGGATAAATACTTTATTCAATCTGAAGAAACAGGTTTAACTAAAAAGGAAAAGAATAGTTATAAAAAATTCATTAAAGAATATGATGATTACAAAAATCTGTACAATGTTAGAAATCGTCAAAATATTAAAGAAATTAGAGACGTAATAAGTAAATATGGCGAAAATGCAAAAATACATCTAGGTGGTATCCCAATGATTGCTGATGACATGATGAGTTTTATAAAAAATGATATATTTGTTTTTGGTATTGGGGTTTTAATTTTTATAATTTTAACACTTTGGTTGATTTTCAAAAATATAAAGTGGGTAATAATGCCTTTAATGGGATGTTTGACCTCAGTGGTGGTAATGATTGGTCTATTGGGATTAATCGGCTGGAAGGTGACTGTTATATCTTCAAATTTTATCGCTTTGATGTTGATACTTAATATGGCAATGAACATTCATGTAACTGTTAGATTTCTCCAATTAAAAAAAGAATACCCAGAATTATCAAAATCACAGGCAGTATTTCTTTCAACAAAAAAAATGATTCTTCCAATACTTTATACTGTGCTTACTACCGTTTGTGCCTTTCTTTCTTTAATTTTTAGTGGAATAAAACCAATAATTGACTTTGGTTGGATGATGACCTTAGGATTGTTCGTCTCTTTTCTTGTTACTTTTCTACTTTTGCCTTCCCTCCTCAGTTCTTTCTCTTCTGAAAATGAAATAAATATTAAAGACGCTGAAAAATCCTTTGTTACGTCAGTTCTTGGATCAATTGCAAAAAAATACAAATTACCGATTTTTTTTATTACAGGATTGATTGTAGTTGTAAGCGTTTTAGGAATATCAAAATTAGAAGTTGAAAATAGTTTTATAAATTACTTTGATAAAAAAACAGAAATTTACAAAGGTATGAAAAAAATTGATGAAGATTTAGGGGGAACGACTCCTTTAAATATTATTATCAAATTTCCTGTAAAAAAAATAAATGAGGAACAAGATGACGAATTTTCTGAATGGGAGGAGGATAGTAATGAAAATAAAGCGAAATATTGGTTTACAAGAGATAAAATGGATAAAATTTTAAAAGTGCATGATTATTTAGACTCATTACCTGAAATTGGAAAGGTTTTATCTTTTGGATCAATTTTAAGAGTAGCAGAAGATTTAAATAATAAAGAACTACAAAGCTTAGAAATTGCAGTACTTTACAGCAAAATTCCACCCGAAATAAAACAGGAAATCATATCTCCTTACATTTCAGTTGAAGATGACGAGGCAAGAATAAGTGTTAGGATTAAAGACTCTTTAGAAAATTTAAGAAGAAATGATTTAATAAAGAAGATAAATTTAGATTTAAACAAAGAACTCGGATTAGAAAAAGAGGAATATCGACTTACCGGTGTCCTTATTCTATTCAATAATCTTCTCCAGAGTCTATTTAAATCTCAAATACTTACTTTGGGTATAGTTATGCTTGGAATTATAAGTATGTTTTTCATACTTTTTAGGAACATAAACTTATCACTAATCGGTGTTGTCCCAAATTTTATCGCAGCTTTTTTTATTTTAGGAATAATTGGTTTAGCAGAAATTCCTCTTGATATGATGACAATTACTATTGCAGCTATAACTATTGGAATAGCAGTAGATAACAGTATCCACTATATTTATAGGTTTAAAGAGGAATTTAAAAAAATAAAGGATTATCAAAAAACACTTGATAGATGCCACAGCACCGTTGGAATTGCAATATTAAATACTTCGATTACAATAGTATTTGGGTTTTCAATCCTCGTTTTATCAAATTTTATTCCAACCATTTATTTTGGCATATTCACAGGAATAGCTATGCTACTTGCTATGATTTCTGTATTAACACTTTTACCGCAATTAATACTAATCTTTAAACCTTTTGGAGAGGAAATTTAACTAAAAGTTATGATTGAAGAGTTTCAAGAATTTTTTAATCGGCTTAATTTCTTTGACATTGTATTTATTTTCATCTTAATTTACTTTGTTATTCAATGTTTTGTAAAAGGTTTTACACTAAGTTTAATTTCATTTATGAAATGGGTTCTATCTACAATCATTACGATTATTTTAGTACCAAAAGTTCAACCTATAGTTAGTGAGCATATTAAATCAGATTTTATAAATAATGTAGGAATAGGTATTGTAATATTTATTTTAACTTTATTTTTAACAATTTTAATTGGAAAAGTTATGGGTAAGACTTTGACATGGACTGGGGTTGGATCAATCGATAAAACTTTTGGATTATTGTTTGGTATTTTTAAAGGATATGTTGTTTCAGTATGTATATTTTCTATATTAAATTGGTTTTATCCTTACCAGAATTGGGGTATATCAGTTGAGGATGCATTTAGTTTTAATTTAGTCAAGAAAGGTAGTGAAATGTTGATAGAGGAGTTTCCATCAAGTGAAGATTTTATAGATACGAAAGAAAAAATTGAAAAAATCTAATTTAGATAAACTTAACGAAGAATGTGGTGTATTTGGAATTTCTAACCATGAGGAGGCCTCTGCACTAGTAGCTTTAGGGCTTCATGCTCTACAACATAGAGGGCAAGAAGGTTGCGGTATAGTCTCATTTGATGGAAAAAACTACCATTCAGAAAAAAGACAAGGTTTAGTAGGTGATCATTTCACAGATCCAGAGACCTTAAACAAACTTCCAGGACATTTCGCTATAGGACATAATAGATATTCTACAACAGGTGAAACATCCTTAAGAAATATACAACCATTTTTTGCCGATTTGCACATGGGCGGACTAAGTTTAGCTCATAATGGAAATTTGACCAATGCACTATATTTAAGAGATAATTTAGTAAAGGATGGTGCTATTTTTAGAACGACTAGCGATACTGAGACAATTGTACAACTTATTGCTAAATCCAAAAGAGAAAAATTTATTGATAAACTGATTGAGGCGCTTTTTCAAATACAAGGAGGTTATTCTTTAATTTTAATGACTAATAAAAAATTAGTGGGCGTTAGAGATCCTTTTGGAATAAGACCGCTAGTTATAGGAAAATTAAAAAAATCTTACATTTTTGCATCTGAAACTTGTGCACTTGACATTGTTGGTGCTGAATTTATCAGAGAACTCGATAATGGAGAAATAGTTATAATTGAAGATGGTAAACTATCTAGTATAAAGCCTTTTCCTAAACAAAAATCTAGACCATGCGTTTTTGAATACATTTATTTTGCAAGACCAGATAGTTTAATTAGAGGAAAGTGCGCTTATGAGTATAGAAAAAATTTAGGAAGAGAGCTCGCAAAAGAAACTGATATAAAGGCAGATCTCATAGTTCCAGTACCCGACTCTGGGGTTCCGGCTGCGTTAGGATACGCCGAACAATCAAAGAAAAAATTTGAACTCGGACTAATTAGAAATCATTATGTCGGTAGAACTTTTATTGAACCAGCACAAAATATTAGGAGTTTAGGAGTTAAACTCAAACTGAGCTCAACCAAAACTATCGTTAAAAATAAGTCAATTATTCTTATAGACGACTCTTTAGTTCGTGGTACAACTTGTCATAAAATAATAAAAATGCTTTATGAAGCAGGCGCTGCTAAAGTTCATGTAAGAATTGCGTGTCCGCAAATAAAATTTCCTGATTTTTATGGTGTCGATATGCCTACTAAAGAAGAATTATTGGCGCATGAAAAGGATATTCATCAAATGACCGAGTGTATAAAAGCTACGAGTTTAAAGTTTTTAAGTTTAGATGGATTATATTTTGCATTAGTGGGTGAAAAAAGAAATGTTGTTTACCCTCAGTTTAGTGACCATTATTTCACTGGCGATTATCCAATAAAACCATCGGATAAATTAAAGGGATTTAAAGTGAAACAACTATCTCTATTGAGTGGAAAATCTAATAGTTAATTTACTATAGAAATTTTATTATTGAAATCGAAATATATTAGAGAGTCTCGAATTAATATTGGATCAGAATTTAATTTTAATGGTAATTTTATAATTTTTTCAATATTTCCATTTAATTCAAACACTATTACATAAGAATTTTTTAAAAATACAAAAATTTTATTATTCAACATAAGGATATTTTTAAATTCTACTTTTTTTTTTCTTGTATTCAAGAACTCAGATATTTTTTTGTTTATTTCAAAAGAGTAAATAATCTTTCCTGTGTTAAGATCTAACGATATAAAAAAATGGTTCTTTGAAATTAAAAATAAATAATTATCAATATTTAGAGGTGTAATAGTTGATGAAAAGTTTTTTTTATTAAGAATTGAACCAGTATTATTATCTATAATATAGGTAAAATAATTTGTTGTTACAATAATTTTGTCTTTGGTATTAATTAATTTTTTTCCTAAAAATAAATCACTTGGATTAATATTGGAATTTTGGTTAAGATTTACAAACCAGTTTATTTGCATTTTTTTATTATCTACAGAATATAAAGATCCAAAAGTGTTTAAGAAAAAAGTAGACTCGTTATTTAATGAAATATTATTTATAAAGTTATTTTTGACAATTGTCTCCTCAGTTGGAATTAATTTAAGTATATCCCCGTTATTCTTATTAATGAAATAAAGATGATTGTTTTGATTTGATAGTATTAACTTATCTTGAAATATTTTAAGATTAGATCTGAAAGGAATCTTAAAGTTTTTTGCCCATAAAATCTTATTTTTCTTTATGTCAAATGAATAAAGGTAACCTAAATTATCAGATATATAAATAATATTTCTTTCAACGATTATATTGAGTTTTTTTAAATTTTTTTTGTATTTTTTTTTGTAAAAATTAAACTTCAATATTTTCTTTTTATCTGATAGCGAATAAACATTAATATTACCGCCATGATCAGTTGAAATAATATTATCATTTTCGTAAAGGATATATTTATCTACTTTATGATTTGTAATTTTTTTACTTAGAAAAGATCTGTAGTTCAATTCACTAAATTTAAAATTTGTTGAATTGTTAAATTGATTGTAGAAGATATCACTCCATTTTGAATTAGAATACACATTTGGTAAATTGAATTTATAATCGTCTTTAATTTTTAATTCGCTTTTGAAAGGACTATTTGCTGTAATCAGTTCTTCAAATTGAGAAAATTCACTACTATTTTCCGTTTTTCGATTAGTCTCACCTTTCCAAATACCAGATCTATTATCAAAAGAACAACTGAGTAGAATTACATATAAAAAGGAAATTAAAAAAATTTTCATTATATCCAACTAATTAACCAATATTTCTTCAGCCAAATTTTTAAGTTTAGAATTAGAATCAACCAATTCATCCAATAATATTTTTGCTTCTTGATTATTTAATTTTTTTAATAAGAATAATGCTTTTTTAAATTTGACAATATCTTTTTGCTCTTTATTTTTCTGGAGATTTCCTACTATATCAAAATATTTTAAAATTTTTGCATCATCATTTTCTAAATTTTTTTCTATAATATTATTTAATGCTAATGTTGAATAAAAGCTGTTATTCGATTTTAATATGTCCTCATATATTTTTTTTGATCTATCTTTATCATTTTTAGTGTAATATATACCTGCTTTTATGAACTGTTCTGAAATTTGTTCATTTTTTTTTTCGTTATAAACCTGCAAAAATATAATTGATATAAATATGATTAAAATACCGATAAGCAATACGTAAATTTTTAGTTTATTTTGCTTGTAAAAATTTACTAATCTACTTTTAAAGTCAATTTTATTATCTAAGTTTTGTTCCATTAAGAAAGTTTTTTTTAAGTGGAAATTTTCCTTTTTTTACATCTCTAGTATATTTTTTTACAGCTTTTTCAATTATTGTATCTAATGATGCATATTTTTTTACAAATTTTGGGTAAAAACCGCTGATACCAAGCATATCATCAGTAACAAGTATTTGGCCGTCACAATTAGAGGAAGATCCAATACCGATTGTCGGTATACTAAGATTTTTTGTAACTAATGCTGACGCTGTGGGCGTCAAGCATTCTAAAACTATTGAAAATGCTCCCGCATTCTCAATTAATTTTGCCTCTTTTAAAAGTTTATTCGCTCTGGAGGTTGACCCCCCTTCTATTCTAAATTTTTTTTTAAATTGTGGAGTATAACCTATATGACCCATTACAGGAATTTTAGACTTTACAAGTTCTTTTATTATGTCGAAATTTTTATTGTTGCTCTCTAGTTTAACTGCATCACATCTTGTCAATTTCATAATTAATTTTGCATTTTTTCTAGCATTTCTCTTGTTATTATAAGACCCTCTAGGCATATCTACTACCAGTAGAGATTTTTTCACTCCTTTTTTCACACTTATAGTATGATTAATTATTGTATCTAAATTAATTTTGTGTGTATCATCTAACCCATAAAGAACATTGGCCATTGAGTCACCGACTAAAATGATATCACAGTAATTATCTAAAATTTTTGCAATATTTTTTGAGTAAGCTGTTAAACTAACAATTTTTGATTTATTTTTTTTTTTTTAAGATTTTTTTTATTTTAATATTCATTACAAACTTTCTACTCTAGCTCGATAGTGCTCGGCGGTTTAGAGCTTATATCATATACTACTCTGTTAATTCCTTTAACATTATTTACAATTTTATTGGAGATCTTATCTAAAAATAATTTTGGAAAATTGAAATAATCTGCGGTCATGCCATCTTCAGAAGTTACAGCTCTTATTAAACAAGTGTACTCATAAGTTCTCGAATCTCCCATAACTCCAACAGTTTTAAAAGGAAGGAGAGCTGCATAAGCTTGCCAAATTTTATCATAAAGCTTATTTTTATTTAATTCCTTTACATAAATTTGGTCTGCTTCTTGAAGAATTCTAATTTTTTCTTTGTCAATATTACCTATTATCCTTATAGCAAGACCTGGTCCAGGAAAAGGATGTCTATTGCAAATATCGTTTGAAAGACCTAAAGATTTCCCCAAAATTCTTACCTCATCTTTAAAGAACTCTTTTAATGGCTCAATTAATTTAAAATCCATTTTTTTTGGCAACCCACCTACATTGTGATGAGATTTGATTTTGGATGTTTTACTTCCTGTTGAGGATTTACTTTCAATGATATCTGGATAGAGTGTTCCTTGAGCTAAAAATTTAACATTTCGGTATTTTTTTGCTTCATTTTCAAAAATCTTAATAAATAAATTTCCAATAATTTTTCTTTTTTTTTC
>MDSW01134228.1_pt1 | contig 12089 bp, 9 predicted proteins | sample 811171 | NCBI WGS metagenome assembly MDSW01 (sample SAMN05326641, study PRJNA326480) | marine metagenome | isolation source: seawater | place: Atlantic Ocean: North West | collected 2012
CCGCCCTTACCACCACCCATTGGGAGCGTGGTGAGACTATTTTTAAAAATTTGCTCAAACCCTAGAAACTTTAAAATGCTCAGGTTCACAGATGGATGGAATCTAAGTCCACCCTTGTACGGACCAATAGCAGAATTAAACTCAACTCTGTAACCTCTATTGATTTGGGTGTCCCCCTTATCGTCTAACCAAGGGACTCTAAACATGATTACTCTTTCAGGCTCTACGATTCTATCAAAAACAGCTGACTCTAGGTAGTGTGGGTTACTCTCTAAAAATGGCCAGAGAGATTCTGCGACCTCTCTAACAGCCTGATGGAACTCACTCTGATGTGGATTTTTTTGCTCCACATTATTCAAAAAATCTTCTACATTTTTATGTGCCATTTTTGATAGGCCTCCATATAAAATATTGTTCAAAATTGTAAATCCGCAAAATTTATTACAAACCTGTATTACTAACCTAAAAAAAAAATAAAAAAGCCTATACCTTTCTACATATCCTATCTAAGTTAAATTGATATGGACGCCACGATAAATGATAGCAAGAATAGATTAGATGAGTTTATAGGAAACCCCAGAAAGTCACTTTGGGGGCTTGCACTCCCCATGATGTTTGGGATGATGGTCCACTCAATCTACATGCTGACCGATACCTACTTTATAGGGAATTTAGTCGGGAATGATGCGCTATCTGCGCTGGGGTATGTCTTCCCGTATATGTTTATAATTATGGGGCTGACATTTGGGCTTGGAGGTGGGGTTACAGCAGTGATTGCCCGCTTTATAGGTGAGCAGTCAAAAATAAAAGCTGATATCGCCGCAGGCCAGACCATACTCATGGGCTCTGTGATATCTGCTACGATCATTATATTTACTTTCTTTTTCAAGGAAGATATTTTCTTAATTCAAAATGCAGACCCCAATGTGGTTAATCTGGCGATTGGGTATTTTAATATCCTGAGCAATGGTGCGGTGTTCCTTGTATTTAGTATGTTTATACGTGCGATTCTATCTGGAGAGGGAGACAACCTGTTTCCGATGAAGGTCCTTGGTGTGGGCACGGTGCTCAATATTATTTTTGATCCCTTCTTCATCTACTATCTAGAACAAAATGGGAGAGGCATTGAGGGCGCTGCACTGGCAACCGTCCTGAGCCAATTCATATCGTGTCTCATACTGGTGTACTACCTTGTATACAAAAAAAGAAGCTACATCGATTTTTCTCTTAAGCATCTGAAATTTAATTTTAAAATAATCAAGGAGGTGCTATCGATTGGCATCCCATCATCGCTCTCAATGATTATGATGGCGATTGGGGCATTTATTTTTAATCTACTTCTAAATAGTGACAGCGCTGTGGCTGCATTTAATTTGGGCAGCAGAATAGAGCACCTGTTCTTCCTACCTATTATATCAATTTCAAGTTCACTCGTTACTCTTGTGGGCATGTTCTACGGAGCAAAAAGATTTGACCTTATCCGCTCAACTATCACATACGGAATAAAGTGCAGCCTGATATTCTCCATTGCCTGCCTTGTGTTTTTTATATTTGTTTCTCAGCATATCATACCATTCTTTACAGACTCAGAAGAGATTACAAAAATTGCAATCAGCTACTTCGGCATCGTTGCGTTCTCCTATCCATTTGTCACAATCGGAATGACAACTGGTAGGGTTATGCAGGGCCTCGGGAAGGGCACGCCGCTTTTATTTATCACCTTAATCAGAGTAATCCTGATTAACGCGCCACTTGGCTGGTACCTACGGAGAGTCTTGGAGCTTCCAGTAGAGTCAGTCTGGTACTGCATTCTATTCTCATCTGTAATTGCATCAACAATCAGTATACTGTGGATGAGCAAAATCATTAGGCAGCAAGAAAATAAAATTTCTTCGGTTACATAGTTTTACATCAATTCTCATAGATACTATTCAAACACTATATAAATTATTGTAGGTAAAAAATGACACCTCCTCCAATAAGTGTTATTACCTCCTTCAAAATAAAGAGGCCTTCGGGCCTCTTTATATTTATGACCAAATGAACTATATTATTTATATGCTAAGCAAAATTATTATAATACTATTACTCAATTTCGGATACAGTCAGGATATCCTTACTGAGTACCTTGTACAAAATCAGGATACGATAGATGTATTCTCCTACCAGATTCCTCAGGAATATAACGCAGGTCAACTGCATCCACTTCTGATTGTATTTCACCAGTGGGGAGGAAGCGAGAGCTCAACCTACTACACAACATTTGATGAAGAAGCAGATAATAGAAACTGGCTGTTTATGTCTCCCTATGGGGGCTCATCAAACAACTACAACCACCAGGGCGCACAGGAAATGGTAAAAAATGAGATTCTATGGATGATGGATAACTACAGCATTGACCCAGATAGAATCTACATGGTTGGAGGATCCATGGGAGGTGCGGCAGGCATGATCTACGCCAATAACCATCTCAATCCACTCGAGCCGATGGTCGCTGCAACTGCATCAGGATCAGGAATCCTAGACTGCGAGAGACGGGCAATTGAGATGGATGGCAACAACTCCATGACCGAGTGGTTTGGGGGAAACTGGGATGAGGTCCCATTTGAATACCACAGAAACAGCGCAATATACTTTTTAGATTCAACTCAGAGTATGCACTACAACCTCCAGCACACTCCAATCTATCTTGACTTTGGTGTATCTGAGCCACATAGAGCGCACGCAGAAGAAATGTATGACGCGCTGCTTGGCTACAATGAAAGTATGTGGGTCGACCATGACCCTACAGGCAGCCACGGATTCTCTGTTATGGATGAGCTGCACACCTGCGATTGGCTCTCTCAATTTACTCTAGAGGATAGCCCCTCATCTATAACCGTGAACCTAGATGAACCATCAAGAGCCTATTTCCTAGAAGCAAAAAATCAAGTTGATAGTACTAATTTTATATTTATTGATGGCTATGAGAGTCTAGACAGACTTGTGATTAACAGTTATACTAATTCTGATTCACTCGTAGCGTATATACTAAACCAGGATCTTGAAAATTATACTCTTGAGATAAATACCGATATATATAGACTGGGCATCACAGGGGACCAGCTAATTAGTGGCCATAATCAAGTTGATAGTATAGATATATCCTCTTCTGATGGTGCACCTATTGATTATTCTATGCATAACAATATAATATGGATTGAGGACTACAGCACGTTCCCACCAGACACGCCTATATCAGGAGAATATACTTTAAACATAGAAATCTCACCTACTATAGATGGAGACGTTAATCAGGATGGAGGGTGCAACGTCCAGGATATTATCATCATGATTAACCACATTATCGAAGCCGCACCCCTAAGTGATGAGCAGTATACCCTTGCAGATATGAATAGCGATGGTGGTATTGATATTATGGATATAATTTTGGTAGTAAATATAGTTATCGAGCGCTAGAACTTCTCTCTATCAATTCCCAGAAACTTAGCAAAAAGCTTATCTAGCATACGATCAGGAAGAATCCCAGGAAGTATAAAGTCAAGCCACTTCCGACCGGTAATAACGTAGCGGGTCTTTGGATTTTTTATGGTAATCACCTTCTCAATCAATTTCCCAACTCTATCTACGGGTAGCCCCTCGTGCTTCCCTTTTGTAACCATCTGACCATAGAACTTTCTTAGTGATGACTCGTAGTCTGTACCAAGAAATGGATTATCTTCAACAGATGGGGTCTTATCCCATATCGGTGTTTTAATTGGTCCGGGCTCAATAATCACAACCTTCACCCCATAGAGCATCATCTCTCTTCGAAGTGAATCTGAGAAGGCCTCAAGCGCATGCTTGCTCGCTGTGTACGGAGATACAAATGGATAGGACCTCTTTCCGCTAACAGAGGAAATCATTACTACCCTACCTCGATGAGATGCACCTCTCTCAGCTCCCAGTAACTTCAGGTAGGAGCGAGTCACATTCACAACTCCAAATAAATTTACTTCAAACTGCTTCCTATATACATCCGTAGGAAGAAATTGGATTGGTCCACCCAGAGCGATTCCAGAATTATTTACTATTGATATAAGCCGGTCTCCAGGGCCCATCTTTGACTTTACTGTCTCAACAGAATCTAGCACCGCCTGCTCATCTGTGACATCAAAGATCAGTGGAATAAAGTTTTTTCCGAAGTCAGATTGTAATCTAGATGCATCCTCCTGCTTCCTCACGCTTCCAAATACACCATACCCACCTCTGATTAGATGCTCAACCGCTGAGTATCCGATTCCCGTGCTAGCTCCTGTAACTAAAATAAAATTCATATATTATCTTTTTGATTTAAAATTATTTATTGAATAATTTATGCCCTCAATTAAAATTATGGAACTAATAGTATTTAAAAACATAATAATTTTATTCAATAAATAAGGGGATTCAATGAGGCTCACAAGAATTATTTTTTCAACTATAATATTTTGTTTTTTATTATCATCAAACCATCAGTTTAACAATCCGTTTATTGAGGTTTCAAAAAAAGCAAACCCGTGTATTGTATCAATAATATCTGAGAAGGAGGTGGTCCAGAAACAATTTAATCCATTTTTTAATGATCCATTCTTTGAAGATTTTTTCCCTGATTTTAAGCAGAGGGGTGAGTCGCTCGGCTCCGGAGTTATAATTGATGATGAAGGATATATCATCACAAATAATCACGTAATTGATGGAGCAGATAAGATAAGAGTCATACTATATAATAAGAATGAATACGAAGCATCTGTAATAGGAGTTGACCCTCTATCTGATTTAGCTATTATTCAAATTGATACGGATGAGTCTCTTTCAACAGTTAAGATGGGAAATTCAGATAAACTAAGTGTTGGAGAATGGGTTATAGCGATTGGAAGTCCATTCGGACTTCACCTTAATCACACTGTAACTGCTGGTATTGTCAGCGCTACAGGGCGCAGTAATGTAATGTCAAAACTTACCTACGAGGACTTTATACAGCACGACGCCGCCATCAATCCAGGAAACTCTGGTGGGGCACTACTAAACCTTGATGGAGAACTTGTTGGAATTAATACGGCTATAGCAACAGATGGTTACTCAAGGTCAAACGCAGGAGTAGGATTTGCTATCCCAATAAATCAAGCCAAAAGGGTAGTTGAAGATCTACTTGAAGATGGGACTGTTTCTAGGGGTTGGCTTGGTGTGAGAATTCAAAATATTACAGAGGAAATTTCTAAGGCGCTGGAACTTGAAAGTAAGAAGGGCGCTCTTATTGTATCCATTCTTCCAGATAGTCCAGCTCATGACTCAGGTCTAATGGAAGAGGACGTAATTATAAAAGTCGATAGCCGAGAAATAGATAATGACAAGGACCTTATTAGAGTAATTTCATCAAAGCACCCTGATGACTACACCACATTCACAGTAGTTAGGGGCGATGAGAAACTAAGAATATCTGTGGTTCTAGGTGAGCGTCCAGATGAAAATAACATGGTATCCTCTTCTAAGTCAACCGAGAAGACAAATTCCTTTGATATACTTGGAGTTAAAGTCTCTGATATAAATGATAGAGATGGAGTTAGGGTCATCGACATTGAGAACGGCTCGACTGCCCAGCAGAATGGGCTCAGAAAAGATGATGTCATCGTAAAAATAGGTCGGAGTACTATTAACTCAATAGAGACATACAATGAAATTATGGGGTCTAAAGAAAAGGGTGATATTGTTATGCTGAAAATTGAAAGAGGGGGCAATCAGACAGTATTTGCATTTACGATTAGATAAACTAGAAAAATTGAATTAGTAGGAAACCGGATGTCACTATAAATGAGTATATAGAAATCTGCTTCAGCATATCGATAAAACTCTGATCGTCATTCTTGAACTGAATGCCCTGTACATACCTGTAATCAATTTCTATTAGCATCTTAGACTGTCGATGGGTACCTCCCATCTCATGTAAATTCTGAGAGACGCCAATCTTATCTGACCAATTATCTTTCAATACATTAACAGAAAACGTACTGTCATTTAATGACTCAGTTGAGTATATATTATAGAAGTTATCATCGTTGTAAAATTTAAGGTCATAGGTAATATTATTTTCTATTAGGCCAGAAACAAATGAGATGTAATACTGGCTTATCAGATCGTAATCATCTTTAAATTGCATCATGTATTTAATTTTCTTGATGTCCTCAGTCATAAATAGACTAGATAGGTACAGTGACTGGTTTTTCTTAGAGAATTGGCTAACATCGTACATGCACATTTGGGCTTTCTGAAAATCCTTTAGCCAGATACCTACCTCCGTGAGGAGTTTAAACTCAAGCTCTTTAATTAGGACATTTATATTATTTATATAGCTCTCTACGGTAATAGTTGAAAACAAGTTAAGGTCTTCAAAACTATATAAATAGAAAGTTACTGCAACTTTCCCATCGCTAATCTTATATGTTGAGCTGACAAAGATATCAGTATCAAAATCATTTCTTGAGGATGCTATCATACTTGAGAATGTACTTTTCCATATAGATTCGTGAGTAATACGCTCAATAAAGTCTTCAAGGTCAGAGGCAGTTATCTCACCCCACTGCCCATCATTTGAGGAGTTGGAAAGTAGCATATCTCGAGTAACATCTTTCTTTGAAGCTGTAACTAGAACCGCGAGTGAATCAGTTAGGGCGTCTAGCTGCAGCTCATTTAAGTTATCTCCTGAAACTTTCTTGACTATATCAGATAGATCGCTCCTTTGGATTACATCCATCATCCCACTACTAATCTTTTTCTTCACCTCACTCAATAAAGATTGCCTCACATCAAATAGCTCCCTATCAAGTTCTTGCGTTGGAATGAAGTTAACTTCTTCAATAAAGGCCATATCTCTTTTCATTAAATCAATGAAGTGATTGGAAATCTGCTTTTTGAGCTTCGCCGCCTCGGTATCATTTTCATCAATACTTGAACCATTAAAATTAAACAATGATATAGTTTGTCCATTACTCACCGCTCCAAGTGATGAGAAAAGTAGTAAAAGATTAAATATGAAAATTATTTTTTTCATGGTATTGAAATTAGCTAATGGAACTATTAATTACCATTTAAAAATTTAGATAAAAACTTATTGAGAATATGTATATCCTCCATTGTATTGTAGCACTGGAAAGATACCCTGAGTAGATTTTTACCATTCCAATTAAAAACAGGAACCTCAATATTATTCTGTTTTAGATATTTATATAGTTTTTCAGATTCTTTTGTATTTATAACCACGCTTGTCATCTGACCAAGGTCCTGATCAGAGCAAATAGGATCTGTTCCAGATGTCTCTATAAGAATCTGCCTAGTTTCAATTATTTTTTCATGACAGTAGTCTCTAACATTATTCCAATCATGCTTATTTAAAAAATCTATTGCAGATGGCACAGCTAGATATGCACTAACGTCATTTGTTCCCTGGTACTGATGATAATCAAGAAACTGTGAGTGTGATGGCGTATCACTTTCCCATCCCCAGCTAACAACAAGTGGCTCAAGTTTATCTTGAAACTCCTTTGAGGAATATAAAAATGCAACACCCTTAGGGCAGAGCATCCACTTGTGGCATGCGCCAGTATAGATATCTGCACCCAATGTATCTAAATTTAAATCTATCTGAGCCGGTGCGTGAGCACCATCAATTATAGTCATAATATTTAGTTCTTTTGCTAACGTACAAATCTCTTTAATAGGAAAGATAATTGCAGTGGGGCTTGTAATATGACTTAGAAAAATAATTTTAGTTTTACTCGTAATCCCCTCTCGAATCCTATTAATGAAATCCTCTTTATTGAATGGAAGGGGTATATCGATAGACTTATATGAAAATCCTTTTTTCTTAGATACAAATTTCCAGGTTCTCTCAACTGCACCGTACTCATGGTTAGAGCTTATAACCTCATCACCTGGACCTAGATTTAGGGATTTAATAACCATATTCATTGCTGTAGTAGGATTGGGGAAGTACACCACATCATCCTTATTACAGTGCAAGTATGATGAGAGCGCATCTCGAGACCAGTCTAGTAGCTCTGCAGCTCTACTATCAACAAATGATACTGGCTGGAGTTCAATCTCTTTTTGAAATTTACTTCTTTCATCAAAGATCGGAAGTGGGCATGCTCCAAATGAGCCATGGTTAAGGTATGAGTACTTAGGGTCTAGCTGGAAATATTTTTTTAATAATCTGAAGGAGGAATTCATTCATCAATTGTTTTCTTAATGTGAACTGTCCTCTGAGGGAATGGAATTTCAATATTATTTTCTATAAACGTATTATATATAACTGTGTTGACTCCATCTACAACACGCCCTCTCATCTCAGGTTTCTCTATCCAAAACAGTAACTGAAAAATCAAAGCTGAGTCTCCAAACTCCCTGAACCTTACTCTGGGCAATGGTTCGCTGCAGACTTCACTATTTGAAGTCGCAATATTCATAAGGAGCTCCCTGACTTGCTGTATGTTAGTTCCATAGGCAACACTTATATTAACTCGCACCCTCTCCATCTCCTCAGGACCACCGCTCTCATTTATAATTTTAGAGTTAGCAATAACAGAGTTTGGAATCGTAATCTCTATATCATCTCTTGTCATTATCCGTGTGCTTCTAATACCGATATTCTTAACGTATCCCCTCTCTCCAGTATCTAAATTTATATAGTCACCCTCTTTGTAGGGAGAGTCTGCCATGATAAAAATTCCAGCAAATAAATTGGCCAGAGTATCCTTAGCCGCAAGACCCAGAACTATACCAAGTATACCAGCTGATGCAAGCCAACCTGTAACGTTAATTCCCCAGCTAATAAAGATAAAGTAAACAGCTCCAATAAAAATAACAATCTTACCTAGATTATCAAAGAGTGGCATTAACCGCTGCTGGTTTTGTCTCCTTAATCCTGATTTTTTTGAGTACCAATTAACAATATATAGAAAAGACTTGAAAATTGCAGACCCCCAAATAATTACTATAATTGTCTTTAGAGATCCTGCAATAATAAACTCTATGGAAGATAAAGCTTCTACTAAAGATACTGATAACCCAAGTCCAATTGAGAGGATTGTATAGTAAATAGGCTTGTGTAGGATATCAATAATATGGTCATCTATTGTTGTCCTCGTATTGTTTGCCATCCTTCTTAATAATGATGTAAAAATAAGATCAGCTATCCTAGCTACTATCACAGAGAGGATGATGTATAGAATCGCCTTATATAGGGGATTGCTGAATATAATATTATATATTTCTTCGTAGTTCATACCTTATACTTAAAAGCCCCTATACAATTATAGAGGCCTTTAATAGTTTCTTTTAAAAGAAAAGTTATTTCTTAGCAGCAGATTTCTCAACCTGCGTCTTTGTTTTCATAAACTCTTTTAAGGATTCGCCGCCTAATGTATTGTAACCTATATAGACCTCTGGATTATTGTTTGGCTCTGCACCCACTTTCACATCTTTCTCAAGATATGATTCAAATCCATATGGATCCGTAACGGTACAGCTGAATGTATACTCACCTTGTATCAATTCAAGTTTTAGAACTTGCTTATCCTTATACTTATCAAATAGATCAACATTTAGTGCTGGTCCGCTCTGCTTTTCCCATAAATAGTTCAACTCATCTTGGAGGTGATTTGGGACTCTATTTGAAACATATGACCTTCTACCTTCATGATCTAATTTCTTGTACTCACAGGCATCTACATAGTCTATTACATCCCACGCCCACTCATCGCAAGGGCAATTATCTTCACCTTCACAACTTTTCATATATTTAGCACACTCTTGTTCAAAAATTTCATCTCCACAATCATCCTTTGCGTACTCTTCACACTCACACCTGTTATCTTCAAATAATCCATTATTTGCTCGATTATTTAGACCAGGGGTGGATAGAAAAAGTGCTGACCTAGTATCAGTGCATTCCTTGTTCCATTTAATGCAGATTGGCTTCTTTTCATTATAGGAAGGGACTTTTACTGTTAAAAATTCAGCTGCATTTCCAGCATCAAAAGATGCACCAGCATCTAGCATAGCATAAACTGAATTTGTTTCTAACTTTTGATCGTGTTTCACTGTGTACTTCGCCGTATTTGCTTCTATTGTAGCGAGTCTCTCTGCGAGCTCTATAGATTCTTTCCTATCCTCAACTTCATCTTTCTCAGCTGCAATTTTTTCTCTGTTGGTCAGTGTCATTCCTCCAATGAATAGCACCAACAATGCAAATGTTCCTAATTCTACTAGTTTCATGGTTTCTCCTCCGTTATGCCCTTGAATATTAAAACTTTTTAATCTACGAAAATCAAATTAATAAAGAAATTATTATTTTTGTGCCGCGAGAGGGGCTCGAACCCACACGCCCGAAGGCACTGGTTCCTAAGACCAGCGTGTCTACCAATTCCACCATCGCGGCAAAACAAAAATTAAAATAAAATTTAACATGAATACTATCTCTTGAACAAAACTTTTCTATAAATGAATTCCAAGAATTAAAAATAAATCTTAGATTCTATTGCTATGAATAAAATAAGTCTAGAAAAATTATTTGTTATTAACCTACCCAGATTCTCAATGGTTGGATTTATGTTTTGTGTTATAGTTTCAATGTATCTATATAAAGGCGGGATCTATCACATGATTTCTTCTGATGGTATCCCCATGTGCCCAGGTGAAAGCTGCGTTGATGAGGGGCACTTGACAGATGGCTACTTATTTTTCAAGAACTTCTTAAGCGACCTGGGTAGAACCCAAACACACTCAGGCCAACTGAACTTCCATTCTAGTCTACTTTTCAATATGGCATTAAGCCTTGGCGGTGTCACTTACATACTATTTTATATTTTCTTGAAAAATCTATTCCCAAATAAGATACTTGCTAAGATTGGTTCATTGTTTGGGATATGTGGTGCTATAAGTTTTATAGGAGTTGCATTTACACCAGCTGATAAATTCATTGTTCCTCATATCATTGCAAATGAATTTATTTTCAGATTCTTTTTTCTATCTACTCTTATCTACTCCTGGCTGATGTACAAAAACGACTTGATAGATAATAAATATTTAATTGGAAATATTATATTTATACTATCACTTTTTTCATATATACTAATTCTTGCCTATGGACCTAAGCCATATGAGCCGGGTGGACTTGAATTTCAGGCAGTATCGCAGAAGTTTATAATGCTTAATTTTTTTCTAAGTATTGTGAGCCAGACAATGGCATACAATAAATTAATTGAATAGTTAAATAAATATCACCTAGCTACTTCCGATCCAACAATAGAATGCCAGATTTCAGTGGAGGAATAACAATGCTCGCCATATTGGGATCATCTAGATTAATAACTTGATCATCAAGCAGGGACACCATACTTTTAGATTCAAATGGTAGTGGGAAGTTTAGAGTTATAACTTGATCCTGAAGGTTAAAAAAGATAATAGTATGTTCGTTAAAATATGATTTGAGCCAGACCGTATAGTCAGGGCCTTCTTTGAGAACATAAAAGTCCCCAATGGAAAGTGAAGGATGTTCTAACCTAATCCGGTTAAGATGAGAAACTTTATTCTTTAGATTAAATTCAGCTGAGTTTAATTCTTTTTTAAATTTAATAGCTCGTTTAGAATCTGAGTGTCCTATACCCATTTGTCCGTATTCATCTCCTTGAAATATAATTGGTACACCAGGTAATGAATTGTTCATTAGATGAAACATAAAAAGTTTATCATAACTTGACTTGTCATTTATTCTTTGTGGATAATTCACAAAAATTTGATGTTCATCAGCCTCTTCTGAACCAATATGTCCATCTGCTATAGAAATAAACTTAGGGCCATTGATTGTAGTAGTCGATGTCCATAGTAAATTTATAGGACCAGTTTCTTTGATATTTAATTTTATATGCTTATTAAGCTCTTTGAAGTTAGAGTTAAATCCAGAGAAATGATCTCGTCCCTTACTATAAAGCCAGAGGTTGTATGCAGAGTTATTTTGCCCCACTATCTTTTCTGCCCTATCAACTTCTGAATATATGCGCTTATTTAAGTAATTC
>MDSW01134322.1_pt1 | contig 12089 bp, 10 predicted proteins | sample 811171 | NCBI WGS metagenome assembly MDSW01 (sample SAMN05326641, study PRJNA326480) | marine metagenome | isolation source: seawater | place: Atlantic Ocean: North West | collected 2012
GGCCCTGTTAGCAAGTTCTCTATTATGAGTTGCAAAAATTATTGTTTTTTTTAATTTTTTTAATTTTAAAAAAAGTGAAAATATTTCTTTAGAGGTTTTATAGTCTAAATTACCCGTAGGTTCATCAGCTAGAATTATTTTAGTTTCAGATATTAGTGCTCTTGCAATAGCAACTCTTTGTTGTTCGCCCCCAGATAATTCGTTGGGAAAATGATTAGCTCTGTTTTGAATATTTACATTTTTGAGAATTTTTTTTGCCTTTTCTTCAATTATTTTTTTATTTTCCTCTTTAATAATTAAAGGCATCATCACATTTTCTATTGCTGTAAAATCAGTTAATAAATTATTGTCCTGAAAAATAACTGATACTATTTCTTTTCTAAGATTGTCTTTTTGATTGCTTGATAGGCTCTCTGTTTTAAGTTTATCAATTAAAATTTTTCCTTTTGATGGCTCATCTAAGAGAGCTATCATATGAAGAAGAGTTGATTTACCTGATCCGGAGGGTCCAACTAAAGCAACTAAATCACCTTCGTTTATTTTTAAATTTAAGTTATTAAATAATCTAACACTCCCATTAATGTGATCATAATTTTTTTGTAAATTTTTAATTTCTAATAAAGTTTTACTCATATCTTAAAGCCCTAAAAGTATTCATTTTAGAAATTTTCATAGCAGGTAAATATGAAGCTAAAGCTGAGATAATTAAGGAAATTGAAAAAATTATCAATATTGAGTAAATATTAATTTCACTTGGAAGCTTCTCTAAAAAATAAATATCTGATGGAAAAATTTCGAGATTAAATACTGATGATAAAATAACTCTAAATTTTTCAATATTTAATGAAAATAAAATTCCTAAAATAACACCACTTATTGTTGCAAAAAAACCTATAGTCAATCCGGTGAGAAAAAAAGTTTTTTTAATTGATCTATCACTGAGGCCCAGAGTCTTTAAAATAGCTATTTCTTTGGTTTTATTTTTTATAAGAATGGTTAACCCTGAAATAATATTAAAAGTTGCAACAACAATTATTAAAGATAGAATTATAAACATAACATTTCTCTCTACCTTAAGAGCGCTAAAAAGTGATTTATTTAGATCCGACCAGGTGTATATAAAATAATTACTATTAATTTTTTCAATTTTGTTTTTATATGAATTTGCTTCTAGTGGATCTTCTAAATAAATTTCAATATTCTGATCTTTGTCAGTTTTATCAAATATTGATAATGCGTCTTCAATATTCAAAAAAACAATATTTTGATCAAAATCTAAAAAACCAGTATTAAAAATTCCAGCTATTTTATAATTTTCTTGTTTTGGTAAACTTCCAAAAGGGGTCGCAACAAAAGCGGACGACATTAAACTTAAAGTATCACCTTGTTTTAAACCTAAATTAAAAGCTAGTTCTGTACCGATAAACACACTATTTGAATTGAAATTTACAAGCGATCCATTAGCTCCAAAATTTTCAAAAAATTTAATAATATTTTCCTCTTTTTTATTAACTCCTTTAACAATAACTCCTTTGGCATTATTATTGCTAATAATTATACCCTCGCCAGTGTATGATTTACTTATACTTATCTTTTCAAACTTTTTTTTTAGTTTTTGTATAAAATTCTTATTTATTTCAAAACTATTTGGTTGAATTACAACATGTGGATTTAGACCTAAGATTTTTTTTGTTAAATCAGTTTTGAATCCATTCATTACTGACATAACAATTATCAGTATCGCCACTCCAAGCATAATTCCTAAGAATGAAAATATTGAAATAATTTTTAAAAAACCCTCTTTTTTTTTAGGTCTTAAATTTCGTAAAGAAATAATTCTCTCAGCTTTTGTAAACAATTTATTAATTTTTCAATTTGGATTTTATTTTTTCAAAACTCAAAATTTCACTTTTTGAATTTAACTCTTTAAATTCGAAATTTTCTCCCTCAGATTTTGAGCCGATAATAATTTGGAAAGGGATACCAATTAAGTTATGTTTTTTAAATTTATTAGACATGTTCTCATCAACATCGTCTAACAATACGTCAATATTTTGTTTTCTTAAATCTTGGTAAACTTTTTCAGCTTTTTCTAAGCTTTCTTTGTTATTTTTGCTTATGTTAGGTATTATTACTACATCAAAAGGGGAAATCGTCTTTGGCCACTTCATTATATTATTATTGAAATTTGCCTCTATTGTTGCTCCGACTAGTCTTGATACACCAATACCATAAGAGCCCATTTTAACTGAAGTTTTTTTTCCATTTTTGTCATCAATTAAACAATTCATAGGTTTAGAGTACTTATCGCTAAAATAAAAGATATGACCTACTTCGATACCCTTAGTAATCATTTGATCATCTTTTCTTACTTTTTCATTAAACTCACTCTCTTTGAATTTCTCATCAGTTACAGCATAAATTTGAGTGAAGTCTTCTCGCATTTTTTCAAGTGATTTATCATTGAATTTATATTGATCTAAATCAATTTTAAAAATGTTTTTATCAGCGTAAATTTTACTCTCTCCTGTTTCAGCCAATATTATAAATTCGTGCGAGAGGTCTCCTCCTATGGGGCCAGTATCTGCAGCCATAGGTATAGCTTTAAGGCCTAGCCGATTGAATGTTTTTAAATAAGAAAAAAACATTTTATTATATGATTTTTTTGCATCATCATCTGATAAATCAAAAGAATATGCATCTTTCATATAAAATTCTTTGCATCTCATTACTCCAAATCTTGGTCTTATTTCATCTCTAAATTTCCATTGGATATGATATAAAATTTGTGGAAGTGATTTATAGGATTTAATACTTGTTCTAAATACATCGGTTATTAGTTCCTCATTAGTTGGTCCATATAACATCTCCCTGCCTTGTCGATCAGTTATCCTTAACATTTCTTCACCATAATCGTCATATCTACCGCTTTCCTTCCAGATTTCTGAAGATTGAATTGTAGGCATTAACATTTCTTGTGCCCCAATAAAATTTTGTTCTTCTCTAACAATTAATTCAATTTTTTTCATTACTTTAAATCCAAGCGGTAGCCATGAATAAATCCCAGCTGATGATTGTTTTATCATGCCAGTTCTTAACATTAGTTGGTGTGATTTTACTTTTGCTTCAGCAGGAATATCTTTTGTAATTGGAACAAATAATTTTGAAAGATACATTATTCTAAATACTCTCTTAAATTTAATAACTCAATTTTAACAAGATAATATATCAGTATAAAAATTATAGTAGTAATAATAGTAGTTATTAAAAATTTTTTTAATATTTTAGGATTTTTAGGTGCTCCAGGATCCATTCCACCTATTTTTTCCTTAAAAACTTCTTTATTTGATTGAATACCAAATGGTAGTACAGAGAAAAATATAATCCACCATATCATCACATAAACAATTATAGAACCAGTTAATCCCATTAAATCCGAGTAATATTAATATTTGTATAAGGTTTTTTGCCAGTTTTTTCTCTTACAATTCTTCTACAATTTTGTTTTATAGTTTCAATTAGATTTTGTTGTTGCTTTATATTATCCATAGAAAAAGTTCTGCAAATACTCAATATTTCATCCTCCATATCAAAAATAAAGGCATCTTCCTCATTTTTTTCTGGTATTCCTTTGTAGGAGATTACAGGTTTTTTTACTTTACCATTATTTGTAACGATCAAAGTGATCTCTAGATACCCATTAATAGATAAATTTTTTCTATCTTTTATAGACTTAGAGTCTGATTCTACATTTATATTGCCATCTAAATAAATTTTGCCATATGGAGCCTTGTCTATAATCTCTGGTTTGTTTCCAGGTAAAAGCTTAATAACATCTCCATTTTCAATAAGCAATGTGTTTGGAACTTGCATTTCTTTAGCAAATGAGACATGCTCTGCCATATGACGATGCTCGCCGTGAACAGGTATAACGCATTGAGGTTTAACCCAATTATACATATCTTTAAGATCATCTCTATTTGGATGACCTGATACATGAACAAAAGCGTTCTCTTCGCTAATCATTTCTATTTTATGTTTTACAATTAAATTTTGTAAGTAATATAATTTCTTCTCATTTCCAGGAATTATTTTTGAAGAAAAAATTACACAATCACCGCTTTCTATTAATACTTCCGGATGAGTTCCATTTATGATTCTATTCATTGCTCCCATCGGTTCACCTTGACTTCCAGTGGCTAAATATAAAATTTTATTTTTTGAAACTTTTTTAGCATCTTTTGGTTCTAAAGGTTCAATAAGACCTTTAAGGTATCCACATTTTCTCGCTGCTTTATAGATCCGCTGCATAGATCTACCTACAAGGCAAATATTTCTCTGAGTTTTTTTTGCACAGTAAAAAATAGATTCCATTCTAGCGACATTAGAAGCAAAACATGTAACAAGAATTCGCTTTGTTTTTAATTCCATTATTCTTAATAAACTATCTCTCACCTCTGACTCTGAACCTGCTCTACCTGGACTAAAAATGTTTGTAGAGTCGCAAATCATTGCTGAAACTCCGTTGTCACCAATCGATTTTAATTTTTGCTCATCTATCTGACTACCAATTAAAGGATTTGGGTCAATTTTCCAATCTCCGGTATGGAGAACTGTTCCGACCGGAGTCTTAATACAAAGACCATTCGGCTCTAATATAGAGTGTGTTAAAGTCACAAAGTCTATTTCAAAGTCACCAAGTTGAATTTTGCTGTTTAGCGGAACTACCTCTAAGTATGTAGATATATCAATTTTTTTTTCTTTAAATTTTTCTAAAATTAATGCTGCTGTGAACGGAGTTGCATACATTTTACATTTCAAATCAGGCCATATGTGTGCCACAGCTCCTATATGATCCTCATGCGCATGTGTCAAAACTATACCAAGTAAATCATCTTTTTTATCTATGATAAACCCCGCGTCTGGCATTATCAAATCAACACCGGGGACAGAGTCATCTGCGAATGATACGCCCATATCAATAATTATCCATTTTTGACTGTCTTGGTTTCCGTAAGCGTACAAATTCATATTACCACCTATCTCTCCCGAACCTCCCAAAGGACAGAAAATTAGTTCTTTCTTACTCATAATAATTCCTTATAAACTTTTGAAACACCTTTAATAGTAATATTTTGATCAACTATAACTTTTTTTTTAATCACATTTTTAAAAAAAGTAGCATATCCACCAGTTAATATTATTTTATATTTCATTTTCCATTTTGCAGTAATTTTTTTAATTATATTATTTACTAATCCGTCGTAACCCCAAAAAAATCCTGCGTTTAATGCCTCTTTTGTATTTTTGCCATAACTCTTCTGTTTATTTTTTAAATTAAACATAGGTAAAAGAGCGGTAGATTGGTGTAAATTTTTCATTGAGAGTTTGACACCTGGTGCAATCACACCACCTTCGTATACTCCATTTTTCACTATATCAAAAGTAGTTGCAGTTCCAAAATCGATGATTAAACAATTTTTAAATTTTTTTCCCTCTATCGAATTTACAATTCTATCTGATCCTAATTGATTTATATTCTTTATATTTATTTTAATTATCTTTTTTAAATTCAATGATTTTATCTCAATTACCCTATAATTTGAACCTTTGAAAGCTGATGAAATTTTTTTGAAAGCTGAAGGAACAACACTGGAAAACAGAATATCTTTTTGTACTTTTTTATTTAATAGTTTATTAAATACTTTTTTAATATTCCCATTAATAAATACTCTTTTGCTATCTAGGATTACTGATTTTAGAATTTTTGAGTCCTTATTTAACAAGCAAATTCTAATAGAAGTATTACCAATATCTCCAACTATGAAATTCATTTTTATTATTTGTATTTCCTTTTTAAATTTGTAAAAGACATTTTTTTACTCTGACCAAGAAATTTCTCATAAGCAATTAATATATTTTCTAAAAAATCCTCATTATTAATTTTTGCATTAATTATATTTTTTAAACATGTTGATTGAAAGTTTTTGTTTTTAGGTGCTTTATTAGTATTTAAACCAATTCCAACAACTAAATAATTAATTTTATTAAATTTAATTACTTCCTGTAAAATTCCACAAAATTTTCTTTTATTAAATAACAAATCATTAGGCCATTTGATTTTAATTTTTTTGTTAATTTTTTTTGAAATCAATTTTTTTAGTAAAAAAGCGTTAAGCTTGGCAAATTGCTGAAAATTGACTTTAGTTTCATCTAAGTTAAAAAAAATTGTGATAAATAAATTTCCCTCTTTTGAAATCCATTTTTTACCTATTCTGCCTCTTCCTCCGGTTTGTTTTTTTGAAATAATTAAGGTTGGCTCAGAAACATTTTTTCTAATAAGATCTATCGCAATATCATTTGTGCTTTTTACAGATTTAAATTTTTTAAGTTTTATTCTCATCTACTTAAAATAAAGAAGTGACTATATTGTTCAAAATCGATGGATATAAAAAAAACGTTACTAAAATTACACAGCTAGCTAAAATTGATATTTGCGCTATTTTATTTTTTGAGGGCTCAAATGAAGTAGAATTATCGTCAAAATAAATGGTTTTTATAATTCTAAGATAATAAAATGCCGACATCACTGTTGTAAGTAACCCGATTATTGCTAAAGCGTACATTTGCTGTTCTAAAACTGAGACAAAAACATAAAACTTAGCAAAAAATCCTCCTAAAGGTGGCACTCCTGCTAATGAAAACAGAATTATTAATAAAGAAATAGCAAGTAGAGGATGTTTTTTAGATATACCTGATAAATCTGAAATGTTTTCTTTATATTGTCCATCCTTTTTCAATAAGTAAAGACAAGAGAAAGCCCCTATGTTCATTATTACATAAATTGAAATATAAACAATTGCACTCTCGTATCCTGTTACAGCTCCAGTCGCAACTCCAGCCAAAGCATAACCAATGTGTCCAATCGAGCTATATGCAAGAAGTCTTTTAAAATTTTTTTGGACCATTGCAGCTATAGCTCCCAAAATCATCGATGCAATAGAAATAAAAATTATAATTGTTTGCCATTCTAATAAAATTTTTGAAAAAGGAATAAACATAAATTTTATGAGAATTGCTAGTCCAGCTACTTTTGGTACAACTGCGAAAAAACTCGTTATTGATGTAGGAGCTCCCTCATATACATCTGGTGTCCACATATGAAAAGGCACTGCTGAGACTTTGAACGCTAATCCTACCAATATAAATACCATAGCGAAAACTGCTCCAGTATTTTCTTTACTCATTTGATTGGCAATCAAATCAAAATTTGTTGAACCAGTAAATCCATAAAGCAATGAACACCCATATAACAATAAGCCTGAGGAAAGTGCACTTAAAACAAAGTATTTTATGCCTGACTCAGTTGATCTCAAATTATCTCTATCAATTGATGCTAAAATATATAATGCTAGAGATTGTAGCTCTAAACCTAGGTAAAAAAGTATTAAATCGTTTGCGCTTACCATAAAAAACATTCCAAGAATTGATAGTAGTATTATTATAGGATATTCAAATTTATCTAATTTATTGTCTTGAATAAAATCTTTGGATGAATTTAAAACAAACAACGATGACAAAAGGATTAATATTTTAAAATAATTCGAAAATGGATCTCTTGTAAAACTATTCAAAAATATTTTCACCTCCTCATTTGGGTTATTCGCAATTATACCTATTGTCACAATAATTATTAGTGAGCTAAGGTTAAATATTATATTAAAGCTCTTTTTGATAAAAACTCCTATCATAAGAATAATAAAAATTGATAAAGATAAAAAAATTTCAGGAAACATTATGGTAAAATTATTAATCATTTTAATTTGCAATTAATGCAGTTTGATAGTTATCAATCAAGCTATTTACAGAAACACTAAAAGTATCCATTAATGGAACCGGATAAAAGCCAAAAAATAAAACAAAAAAAGCTAATGTCGCTAACATTATAATTTCAGATTTATTAACGTCTTGTAAATTTTTAATTTCAGAATTATTAGTGGCGCCAAAAATTACTCTCTTTGTCAACCATAACATGTATGCCGCTCCTAAAACTACTCCGAAAGTTGCCAACATCGCTGCTAAATAACTTTTTTGAAAAGTTCCAGTTAAAACAAGAAACTCTCCTAGAAATCCTGAGGTCCCAGGTAAACCAAGTGCTGCTAATGCAAATATTATAAATAAAAAGGAGTATTTTGGTAAGTAATTTACTAACCCACCATAAGTGCTTATCATTCTTGAGTGTAATCTATCGTAAACCACTCCAACGCAAAGAAATAATGCTGCTGAAATTAAACCATGGCTAATCATCTGATAGATACTGCCTTCTATACCTTGTTTAGTAAGAGTAAAAATTCCTAATGTTACGTATCCCATATGAGCAACAGAGGAATATGCTATTAGTTTTTTCATATCTTCCTGCATCAAAGCAACGAGAGATGTATAAATTATTGCGATTATACTTAGAGTGAATATGAATGGTGTAAAAAATTCTGATGCTATTGGGAACATTGGTATTGAGAATCTTAAAAATCCATAACCAGCCATTTTCAACAATATTGCTGCTAGTATGACTGACCCGGCCGTCGGTGCTTCAACATGAGCATCTGGTAGCCACGTATGAACTGGCCACATCGGCATTTTTACAGCAAAAGAACTTAAAAAAGCCAACCATAATAAATTTTGGTATTCTTTTGGTATTTTTATTTCATAAATCTGTGTTATGTCTGTTGTGCCAGTTAACCAATAAATAACTATTATAGCCACCAACATTAAGACTGAACCAAGTAATGTAAATAGAAAAAATTTAAACGCTGAGTAAACTCTTCTAGGACCTCCCCAGACGCCAATAATTAAAAACATCGGAATTAAACCAGCTTCAAAAAATAGGTAAAAAATTACCAGGTCAAGTGAGCAAAATACACCAATCATGAAAGTCTCCAATACTAAAATTGCGATTAAAAATTCTTTTATTCGAGTTGTAATGCTGTTGATGCATGAGATAATACATATAGGTGTAATAAAAGTGGTTAAAACAATAAACAATATTGATATTCCATCTACTCCTAATTTAAATTTTATAAAATTATTTACCCAGGATTTTTCCTCTACAAACTGAAACTCGGCAGAGTTAATATCTAAAGAGTGCCATAAAAATAAGGATAAAAGAAAAGTGGCAATACTGCTAAATAGAGAAATATAAACTGAATTATTGTTCTTCCCTTTATCTTTAGATAAAAAAATAAAAATAGAACCTATCAAAGGTAAAAAAATCAAAGTTGATAAAATTGGAAAATTCATTTTATTTTAAAATTAGATATGTCAATAAAATCGATAATCCTAGTAACATCACGAAAGCATAATCATAAATAAAACCAGTTTGAAGACGAGTTGTTTTGTTTGAAATATTTTTTACTAATTTTGAAATACCATCAGGGCCAAATTTATCAATTATTCCAACATCTCCTTTTTTCCAAAAAAGTGAGCCAATTTTCTTTGCTGGATTAACAAATATTTTTTCGTAAAATTCATCAATATACCATTTGTTCAATAAAAATTCATATAGTGGAAGGTTAGTATTCTTAAAATCTTCGAGTAGCTTAGGATTTAAAATATATAAATAAAATGAAATAGGGATTGATAATACAACTATTATTGGAGTAATTAATAAAAACCACAATGGAATTGAAGTGTATTTTATTTCATTTAAAAAAAAGATTGAATTTTGCCAAAAGATGCTACTATCATTGCCGATAAAGATATCTTTAAAAAGAAATCCTGAAGAAATTGCTCCAATACTTAAAAAAACTAGTGGTAGTAACATAACCAAAGGGGACTCATGTGTTTCATTTATAGAAATTTTATTATTGTTATAAGTTCCGTGAAATGTTTTAAAAAAAAGTCTCCAAGAGTATATAGCCGTTAATAATGCTGTTAAAATTCCTATTGTAGCTGCATAATTTCCTAAAGAAGAATTTTTTAAGTATGCAAACTCAATAATTGCATCTTTTGAGTAAAAACCTGAAAGAAAAGGAAATCCAGTGAGCGCTAGCGTCCCTATCAACATAAAAGTATATGTATATGGCAGCTTTTTTGCTACACCTCCCATATTTCTAATATCTTGTTCATCTTTAAATGCGTGTATAACGCTTCCAGCGCCTAAGAAGAGTAGCGCTTTAAAAAATGCGTGGGTAAATAAATGAAACATGGCTACATGATATGCCCCTACGCCGGCTGCAAAAAACATATATCCAAGTTGGCTACAAGTTGAGTAAGCTACAATTTTTTTTATATCATTTTGAACTAAAGCTATCGAAGCTGCAAATATAGCTGTAATCATTCCAACAACTGTCACTAAACTTAGTGCTACTTGAGAATATTCAAACATTGGTGAACATCTAACTACTAAAAAAACTCCAGCGGTTACCATTGTTGCTGCATGAATTAAAGCTGATACTGGGGTAGGACCCTCCATTGCATCGGGTAACCAAGTATGAAGTAAAAACTGTGCAGATTTACCCATCGCGCCAATAAATAAAAAGATACAAATCAATGTTATTAATTTTATTTCAGCTCCAAAAAAGCCTATTTTTTTATCGTAGTATTGATTAGTTGATTGAAAAGCTTCTTCATAAGTAATTGTGCCAAAAAATAAAAAAATCAAAAAAATAGCGATCGCTAGTCCAAAATCTCCAATTCTGTTGACTATAAAAGCTTTTATTGCTGCATTGTTGGCAGTTTCTTTCTTGTACCAAAAACCAATTAATAAATATGAGCATAAACCAACTCCCTCCCAACCAAAAAAAAGTTGTAAAAAATTATCAGAGACGACTAATGCTAACATTGAAAAAGTGAAAAGTGATAAGTATGACATAAATCGTGGTTTATGAGGGTCGTGACTCATATAGCCAATAGAATAAATATGAACTAAAGCTGATACAAAAGTTACTACTACCAGCATAATAGAGCTTAAGGGGTCTATTAGTATTGACCAATTAGCTTTGAAGCCACCGGAGCTTATCCATTCAAAAATTATATAATTTCCATAAATATCATTTTGTATACCATTCCAAAAAACTAATATTGATAAAACCGCAGATATGCTCACGAGTAAACTAGTTACAACTTCTGAAAAATATTTTGTTAAGGATCTACCAAAATATCCTACTAGAGAACCTATTAACGGTAAAAATAGTATTGCGTATTCCATTTACCCTTTCATACCGTGAATATCTTCTACTCTTATAGAACCTCTATTTCTGTAATATACTACGATTATAGCTAGACCGATTGCTGCCTCGGCAGCTGCAACAGTTAATATTAACATAGTAAATATTTGACCAACTATGTCACCAGAAAAAATAGAAAATGAAATTAAATTTATATTAACTGCCAAAAGAATTAGTTCTATAGACATTAGAATTACTATTACATTTTTTCTATTTAAAAAAATTCCAATAACTCCTAAGAAAAAAATTATAGCTCCTAAAGATAAGTAGTGACCTAAACCGATTTCAATCATCTAATTTGACTCCTTGATAAGATTTTACATCTTTAAGTTCAACTGCGCTGGAAGAATTTCTAGAAATTTGTTTAATGTAGCTTTGTTTTTTTACCCCTACTCTTTCTCTAAATGTGAGAAGAATTGCTCCAATCATCGCCAATAAAAGAACAATTCCTGCGAGTTGAAAATATAAGATATAATCAGTATACATTACTAAACCTAATTGATGAGTGTTAGAAATATTAGATAAAATTAATGAACTACTTGACATTAAATCCTCTTTGTATTTCCAACCTCCTACAACAACAAGCAATTCTAGTAATATTAAAACGCTTACTATCAAGCCAGTTGGTATGTGAGTTGATTTTTTACCGATGAACCAAGACTGCTTTTGCTCTGCAACATTGAGCATCATGACTACAAATAAAAATAAAACTGCTACCGCTCCCACGTAGACAATTAAAAGTATCATTCCCAAAAATTCCGCACCAACCATTATAAATAAACAGCCCACTGAGATAAAATCTAATATTAAAAAGAAAACTGAATTAATTGTACTTCTTGATGTTATTACCATTAAAGATGAAAA
>MDSW01174680.1_pt1 | contig 12087 bp, 13 predicted proteins | sample 811171 | NCBI WGS metagenome assembly MDSW01 (sample SAMN05326641, study PRJNA326480) | marine metagenome | isolation source: seawater | place: Atlantic Ocean: North West | collected 2012
CATAGATCAGGAACCAAATACTCCAACGAAGTATGGAATTAGAGGAATCCCAACAATGCTTTTGTTTAAAGCTGGAGAACTCAAAGCAACCAAAGTTGGTGCTACCACAAAGTCCAATATAGTTTCCTGGATCAAAGAAAATATTTAATTAATACTTAATACGTATCCAGCCAAATAGAGACTTCCAAATATAACAATTAATTTTTTCTTGTTTTGAGGGAATTTTTTTAAAGCATCTCTCAAATCTTTAGAATTTTGTGAAATAAAACCATTTTTTTTCGCAATTTTAAATAAAATTTTAGAACTTAAGGCGTTACGTTCATCAGGAATCTTGATTGTAACAATCTTTTTAAAAATACCTTTAAAATTTTTAATTAGCTTTTCTGGGTTTTTATTTTTTAGCGATCCCCAAATACCATAAATAGGTATATCAAATTTTTTTAGGTATTTTGCTAAATTTTTTGTAGACACATCGCTGTGACAACCATCTACAAGAATTTTACTTGTTTTTAAATTTTTAGTTAATTTGCCATCAATAAATTGGACCCTCCCTTCGAATTTTATATTTGGTATAGTTTTTTTAATTGTTTCTTTTTTTACACCTAGGTCTAAAGCAACTTTTATTGCAAGCGCTACATTTTCCCATAAACCATCGGTAAAAATATGTTTAGATCTAAGAGGTATAAAATTTTTTTTATCTCTATAGTATTTTTTATTATTCTTCTCTACAATTTTCCATGAACCATAATTTGTCTTTTTGCTAAAGTTTTTTTTTAAAATGACTTTTAAGATTTTTGATATTTGTGGTTTTTGTTTACCAATATAAATATTTGTTTTTTTACTTAAAAAACCAACTTTCTGTCTACAAATTTCATTTATTGTTTTTGGGTAAACCCATTCCTGATGTTGAAAATTAATATTTGTTACTATTTGAGCTAAAGGAAAAGGCCACAAATTGGTACTATCTTTTCTAAATAAAAGGCCACTCTCAATAAGATTGTATGAACCTAAATTAGTTTTTGAAGCAGCCAAAATATAAATACAAGTAAGTAATTCAAACAAGGTTAATTTTTCATTAGTTTGTTCTACGATTTTTTTATATTTACTGATTTCTTTTAGTGAAATAAATCTCTTCCCCAACCAAAACCTTTGCCTAACATCATATAAATGCGGGCTTGTAAAAGTGTTAACTTTTTCATTATTTGCTTCAAGAAAATATTTTAAGGAGGTTAAAACTGAGTTTTTTCCATCACTTCCTATAATGTTAATGACATTGTTTAGCCTATCTTCTGGATTATTTAATTTTTTAAGAACTTTTTTAATTCTTTTCAGGTCAAGGTTAATTCTGCGACTATACTGCTTTTGAAGTTTTCGGTAAAGTTTCTTTGAAGGTTGTCGCATCCGATGTAGATATAGCCTGTGTCTCTTTTTTCTTCAACAGTATTGATATAAGGGTAGATATTGTTGATCTCAAATATTTTCTCTCAATCACCAGATCAATTCCACCATGATCTTTAACAAACTCTGCACTTTGAAAACCATCTGGCAACTCTTCTTTAACCGTATCTTTAATTACTCTTGCCCCAGCAAATGCAATTATTGCTTTTGGTTCACCTATAATAATATCTCCTAAACCCGCAAAAGATGCAGTAGTTCCTCCAGCAGTAGGATTTGTCATAACTACAATGTAAGGTATATTATTTTTCTTCAATTCATTTACTGCAATAACTGTTCGTGTCATGTTAGAAAGCGCAATACCAGACTCCATCATACGTGCTCCTCCAGAGCAACTAAAGAAAATAAAGGGCGTTTTGCTGTTAATTGCATGTTGAACTCCATGTATAAATGCTTCCCCAGAAGCCGCTCCCAAGGAACCTCCAATAAATGAAAAATTTTGAGCACCTACTGTAACTTCGATACCATCAAGTTTACCATGAGCAATTTGAATTGCATCGGTCTGCTTTGTTAAGTTTCTTGCCTGTTCTAGTCTATAAGTATATTTTTTTACATCATTAAATTTCAATGGATCGTCTTTCGGTAATGGAGTTTCTAAAACTGTGAAATCTTTATTATCAAAAAATATTTCAAATCTTTCTTTACATGTAAGTTTATGATGAGAACCACATTTGGGACAAACACTCAAATTTTTAAATAATTCATCTTTATAGATAAGATTTTTGCATTCACACGTTGACCATAAACTGTTTGAGTCTGATTTTAACGGTCTTTTTTTGAATAGGGACTTAATTTTTGGCTTAATAAATTTAGTTATCCAGTTCATTTTATTTTATACCTTAAACTTTTTACCATTCTATTCAGTTTTGTGACAGGATTTTGACGATTTTTTAATGAATCGCTTATTCCTTTGCATAATGCACTACCAACCACTAAACCGTCTGCTTTTTTAAAGTTAGCTATAGTTTTATTTGTTATACCAAAACCAATTACAGTATTTTTTGATTTGTTAATTTTCTTAATTTTATTGTAATTTTCTAAAATTTTTCTAGGAGAAACTTTTAATTTACCACCTGTTGTTGATAGCATACTTATATAATAAACCATATCGTGAGAATTTGCTATTATCTTTTTCATCCTTTTCACAGATGTAGTAGGAGATAATAATTGAACAAAAGTGATAGAATTTTTCTTGCATAATTTTGAAAAGCTTTTGTTATCAGGAAAAGGAAGGTCAACAATTATTATACCATTAACACCAACTTGTTTACATTTTTTCACAAATTTTTTCTCTCCATACCTAAAAACCATTTGGTAGTATCCCATTAGAATACATGGTTTTGGATCTTTACTTTTCTTATAATTTTTTACTATTTGGAAAACATCTTTAAGTTTAATCCCGTTCTTTAAAGCTCTATAAGAACTATTTTGAATTTGAGGACCATCTGCAGTTGGTGCATTATGAGCAAAACCCAACTCAACAATATCTGCATACTCAGATATTGATTTTAAAATTTCTAATGATCTTTTTTTAGTATTATCACCTGCTACTATATAGGTTAGCAAAGCAGGTCTGTTTTCTTTTTTACACTTTTGAAAAGCTAAATTAATTTCAGATTTCATCTTGGGTAGCTACCTAGGCGTTTTTCAATAATATCTTTATCTTTTATGCTGTCCCCACAACTATCGACTACGATAACGTTTGAGGCATCAAGTTTGGGAGCAATTTTTATTGCCTCTGCAAAAGCGTGAGCTGGTTCTAAACTTGGAGAAATTTCCTCAAGCTCTGTAACTAATTTAAAAGCATTTAAAGCCTCTTCATCTGTAGCATAAGTATATTTTGCTCTACCAGTATCTTTCAAAAGACAATGTATGGGACTTACCGAAGGGTAATCGAGTCCGCTACTGATTGATCCAGTCTCATCAATTTGACCATCTGAAGTTTGTATACAATAAGCAGCAGCACCATGAAGCACTCCTATCTTGGAATTTTTGCTTAGGGGTGCAGCATGAAGATTGCTATTTGACGGACCTCCAGCCTCAACACCAATAAGCTCTACTTGATTTTTATTGTAGTCCAAAAATTCGCTCCAAAATCCATATGCGCTGGATCCTCCACCTACACAATTAATTAATTTTAATTTACTAGGTATTTCTCCAAATTCCTCCTCTAACTGTACTTTAAGTTCTTTAGAAATTTGAGCTGTGCTCCATCCACAAATTTTTATAAATATATTAGGTCCTACAAGACTACCTATTCCCATATGAACTTTATCGCAATTGGATACCCAGTATCTAATACACTCGCTAACAGCATCTACGAGAGTTTTACTTCCGGAATTAACAGGAATAATTTCAGCACCATTTTTTTTTATCGCATCACAATTTGGTTTTTGTCTTTCAATATCTCTAGTACCCATAAATACTTTGCATCCAAGACCAAATTTTTTAGCAACCATAGAAAACATTTTTCCATTATACCCAGCACCAGTATCAGTGCAGATATACTTTTTTTTTGCTCTTTTACACAACATTGCGTGAGTGATAGCATTATATATTTTATGGGCCCCCCCGTTGGCATCAGAAACCATCTTAGCATAAATTTGAGCACCACCTAAGTGATCTGTAAGATTTTGTAATTTAATAAGCCTAGTAGGTCTTCCAACATAATTTTCATAAAGGTCATCTCTTTCCTTTATAAAACTTTTATCATTTCTAGATTTTTTAAATAATTTAGACAAATCATCTATGGGTTTTTTAAGTGTTTCAGCAATATAATTACCACCAAACTTTCCATAAAAGCCATTAGTATCTTGGTCGATTAAAGGTATTCCTTTTTTAATTTTCATTCTGAAATAAGATAAATTTTACTATTTTGCAGACTCTATAATTTTTTTTATGTTTTGGCCAGCATCCCCATTTTCATATATTGGTCTGCCTATCACAACAAAAGAGTTACTATCTTTATTTGAAATTTTACAAAATTCTGAGTAACTCATAACTCTTTTTTGATCATGTTTCTTGTCATCAACGCCCCTAATTCCAGGACAAAATATCCTAAGGTCTTTTGATAAGGATCTGACCAATTCATATTCTTGGGCTGAAGCAATGATACCATCCAGTTTTGTTTTTATAGCTAAGTCCGCTAAGAGTTTTACCTGATTTTTTGATGAAGATTGCGAAGTTAATACAGTAACACCAAGTAATTTTAAATTATCAGATGTTTCTTTAGCCGCATTTAGCATGTCTGCCCCACCACTTATATGAACTGTTAAATATTTAACTATTTTTAATGATGCAATACTGGCTACAGTTTTTTTTACAGTATTTGGAATATCTAAAATTTTCAAGTCTAGAAAAATATCAAGTCCAAAATCTGAAATTTTTTTTAATCCTTCTTTGCCACAGAGTGCAAATAATTCATTTGTAATTTTTATTCCAGCTGCATCATTTTTCACTTTGTTAGCGATATCAAGTGCTTTATCAAAATTTGAAAAATCTAAAGCGACAAAAATATTTTTTTTCAATTTATTGTTTCCTTTTTCTTATTAATAAAGTTTTTTAATTCATTTGCCATTTTGAATTTAATTGATATTTTTTGGGGCACAAATATCTTTTCATTAGTTTTTGGGTTTCTAGCGTTAGATTTTTCTTTCATATTCTTAACTGAAAAAGTTCCAAATTTTCTAAACTCGGCGTTTTTATTTTGTTTAACCCCGGAAATAATTGTATGTAAAATTATCTTAATTATTTTCTCTATTTCAGATTTTGTAAGTTTTTTATGGATTTTATTTGATAACCTGGAGACTATTTCAGATCTCACCATAAAGGATTATTTTTTATTTTTTTTCTTTGTTGTTTTTTTTGATTTAAACACTTTTCCTAATATATCTCCTAAAACTTGACCAGAGCTGCTTCCATCTTTACCGTATTTTTCTACCGCTATTTTTTCGTTTTTCTCTTCTAATTCTTTGATCGAAAGACTTGCCTTCCTATTTTTTACATCTAAATCAATTATCATGCAGTCCACTTTGTTTCCTGGGTAAAATATTTCAGGTCTACAGTCTTCTATTTTCTTTGCAAGTTGTGCTTTTTTGATAGTAATTAAAAGTTTATCTTCGTTACCTGGAGATACTTTAATTCCATTTTTAAGAACCTCCCTTACAGTTGCGGTAATCACTTCACCATTCTTTTTATTTTCAAAGTAATCAAAAGGATCTTTTTCTAACTGGCGAATACCTAATCTTATTTTCTCTTTTTCTTTTTCGATTTCTAAAATTTTAGCTTTAAGACTATCTTTCTTCTTAAATTTTTTTAAATTTTCTTCACTTTCTTTCCAAGAAATATCTTTATAATGTATCATTCCTACAAATTCTGTATCTTCTATAGAAACAAATAAAGCAAAATCACTGAAACTTTTAACAGTCACATTAACAATAGATCCCGAAGAATATTTTTTTGTAAAATTATCCCATGGATTTTCCAGAGTTTGTTTGTAACTTAGCGATATTCTTCTTTTTTCTGGATCTATCTCCATTATTTTTACTTTAATTTTCTGAGAGGTAGATAACAATTTACTAGGATGAACATTTTTTTTGGTCCAAGATAATTCTGACTGGTGAACTAAGCCTTCTAAGCCCTCTTCTAATCTTACGAATACTCCATAATCCACAACTTTTGTAACCATGCCATCATAGGTATCACCAATTTTGTATTTTTTTTCTAAACTTTCATAAGGATCTGAATGCATTTGTTTAATTCCACAACTAATTCTTCTATTTTCATTATCTATCTTGATAATTTTAACTTTAATTGTTTGTCCGATAGAAAGTAAGTCAGCTGGTTTTTTAACTCTGGAATAGGACATATCTGTAACGTGTAATAGTGCATCTACTCCGTTTAAATCTAAAAAAGCTCCCCAGTCTAAAATAGCTTTTACTTGTCCATTAACAATATCATTCTCTTTAAATTTTGATAAAACTTTATCAATGCTTTCATCTCTACTTTTTTCTAGAATCGCTCTTCTTGAAACTACTATGTTACCTCTAACCTCATCAAGTTTAACGCATAAAAACTTTAGCGGTACATTCATAAGGTGATCAAAGTTTTTTAAGGGTTTTGTACAAATTTGTGAACCTGGTAGAAAACATAAACACGACTCAATATTAACAACAAATCCACCTTTGCAACGATTAGTGATTATACCTTCTACTTCTTTTTGACTTTTATATGCTGCCTCCATTTTTTTCCAAGAGCTCATTCTTCTTGCTTTCTCTCTCGAAACAACAATGTCGCCTTTATAACTTTCTATTCTTTCTAGATAAAGATCTACTTTTGATCCTACTTTTAGATTTTCAACCTCTTTAGCAATTTGGAATTCCTGTATTGGTATTGCTCCTTCAAATTTACTTCCAGTAATTTCGCACAAAACGAATTTTTTTCCTATCTCAGAAATTTTTGCCTTGATTATTGTACCCTCTTTTAATGAACTTTTTTTAAATGATTCTTCTAACAGAGCTTTAAACTCTTTTGTATCTTTTGTGTTTGTAGACTCAGTTTTTAATTCCATATTTTTGTTTTACTTTAAAATCAATTATTTTAGACATTTTTTTAATCATTTGAGATTTATTTAAAACGTCGGTGCGTATTACTATCGAATCTGGCAATTTAATCAAGGGATTATGTCTCCGATTTTTATCATTAAAATTCCTCATTTTCAGTGATTTTTTAACTTCTTTAAATTTAATTTTTTTATTTTTACGCCTTAGTTCCTTCCATCTCCTTCTGGCAGCAATATTTAAATCTTTGCACAGAAAAAAAAATTTTATGTCTGCCGATGGTAATATTGCATAAGAGATATCTCTACCTTCTATGCATACTTTATTATTTTTTTTTGCAAAATTAATTTGATATTTTTTTAGTATAAGCCTAATCTTTTTTTCTTTAGCGATAATAGAAACTGTAGAGTCAATTTCCTGGGTATGTAGATTTATTTTTTTTAATTTATTTATACTTAGTTTTTTAAAAATTCTCCTTAAAAAAAAAATTCTTTTCTTGGGTTTATTTTTAAGCAATAAAAAAGCTGCGTATCTATAAAGCAATCCTGATGAAAGAAATTCCAGATTATATTTTCTTGAAATAAGTTTAGCACCTGTTGTTTTTCCACTTGAAGCGCCACCATCACACGCTATAACAATTTTATCTACTTTTTTTAATTTCAAATTTTCCACCTATTTGTTTTATCCTCTCTAAAAAAGAGGGCGCAGATGTGTTTACAGTATTAAAGTTTTTTATTGTAATATTTGCTCCTGTTACAAGAGCCAATATCGCTGCTGATTGGCAAATTCTATGATCTAGTTTTGGATCAATTAGAATTTTTTTTTTGTTAATATTTAAATTTGTAAGACCATTTATTATCATATTATTTTTGTTAGATTTACACTTTATGTTAATTTTGTTTAATAAACTTTTCATTTCCAAAATACGATTAGACTCTTTATTAGCTAAATCCTTTATACCACTAAAATGAGACAAACCTTTATTTAATGCAGCAATTACAAAAAGAATCGGGAATTCATCAACTGTTTTAGAATAATATTTAGCAGAGGATTTAATAGGTCTAATCTTGCTACTTCTTACTATAATATCTCCAATTATCTCATTTTTAATTTTTTTTCTATTTTTGATTTTAATATTTGCCCCATGTTTTTTTAAAATTTCATAAAATCCAATTCTGGTTGGATTTAGCCCAACATTTTTAATTTTTAAAAAGCAGTTTTTTCTTAAAATTGCTAAAGCTGTAAAAAATGCAGCACTAGAGGGATCTCCAGGTATGTTAGTTTTGAAACTACTTAATTCTTGAGATCCTGTAATTTCAATTTCTTTTCCAATTCTTGTTTTTTTACTTTTCAAATCTGCGCCAATATTCTTTAAAAAAATTTGTGTATGATCTCTTGATTCTTTTTTTTGTAAAATTTTTGTTTTTTCACCGAATGTATTTAATCCAGCAAATAACACTGCCGAGACCATTTGGGCAGACCCTTTTTTCTCAATAAAATGAACGCCTGTTGGTAAATCGGATGATGATATTTTTATAGGGAGTTTGAATTTATTTTTTGGGTAAAATTTTGCACCAAATTTGCTTAATATATTAAACAACTCTTTAAAATTTCTCTTTTGTAAACTTTTATCTCCTTTGAGAGTCAGATTTAACCCATGGTTAGTAGCTAACAGACCAGAACCTAACCTACAAAGAGTACCACTGTTGCCAAGGTCTACTACTGTATTTTTAGGTGCACTAAAATTTCCTAGACCTTTGCCGTATATAACATAATTACCTTTTTTAATTTTTTTTAATTTAATGCCAAATTTTTTTACAAAATATATTGATGAATAAACATCCTCAGACTCCAATAAATTTGTTATTTCAGAAATACCTTCACTGATAGACGCTAATAATATTGATCTGATAGATAATGACTTATCAGGATCTACTTCGATATTTTTTTTGAAGGGCTTAATTTTTTTTTTAAAAGTTACAGAAAACTTCGCTTTTGACATACTGTTTAGTTTTCAAAAGATCCAAAATATAATTCTCTTGCCTTTGTAGATTTTAAAATTTCTTTAGGTTTACCTTCTGCAATTATAGATTGTTCTCCTATTACATATGCTCTGTCGACTACTTCAAATAGGTTTTGGACCTGGTGATCAGTAATCATAACTCCACATCCATAAGTCTGAAGTTTTAAAATAAATTTTTGTATATCTTGAACTACAATTGGATCAAGTGCAGCCATAGGCTCATCTAACAAAATAATTTTTGGATTATTAATCAAAGTTCTTGCAATTTGAAGTCTCCTAATTTCTCCACCAGACAGCAAATTTGCATTAATATTTTTCAAATGCTGAAGGTTGAACTCGTTCATTAATTTTTCAACCACAGTTCGTTGCTCTTCCAGGCTTTTAATAGAAATTTGGCAAATCCCAAGCAGATTATCAAATACACTCATATTAAAAACACTTCTATACTGACTTAGATAAGCAATTCCCATTTTTGCTCTGTCGTGTATTGGTTTTTCAGTAATATCTTTTTGATTTAAAATTATATTTCCAGAGTCCACTTTATACTGTCCAATAATTGTTCCATATAAAGTTGATTTACCAGACCCGTTTGGACCCAAAAGTCCTACAATTTCTCCTGGGAAAAGTTCCATATTAATTTTTTTTAATATTGGTCTTCCATCAAATGATTTGCTTATACCTTTTACTTGTAAAGTAGGCTTATTTTTTTTAAATTTTATAATTCTAAAACTTTTTTTCATTGTAGATTTACTTTTATATTTACTTTTTCATTATTGTACATAGAAATTTTAAGTTTTTTGGTATTTAAGTCAAAATCTAATCTATCTGCTCTTAATTTTCCATCTGGACCCTCTGTAATTACATTCCCTTCAACTATCAATTCATTTTTAATATTTGTGAAGTTTACTCGCTGAGAAAATAAAACATTTTCTAAATAATTCATTTTAACGTTTTCATTAAATTCCATATCATTAGTAATATTATTATATATACCGTAATCGCTTATAATCCTTAATGTGGTTCCATCTTTAAAATAAAAATTACAAGTGATATTTGTCATATTTATAATTTCAGGTCTATCAGCGGAGAATTCAGCATAGCTTGATCCTATAACAAATCTATTTCCGTTTAAGTCAACGCCTTTGTACTCAACATCCTCAAATTTATTTAAACCTTCATCTACATTTTCACTTAGCTTTTCAGGATCTTCCTCGACAACCTGAATATTCTGAGAGATATCCTCCTTTTTCTGATTACCAAAATAAGTAAAGAAAATTAAAAAAATTCCAATTAATAATAAAGTTAATTGTATTGTATTTTTTTTATTAAGTTTATTTTTACTTGATGCCATATTTTAGAAGAGAATGAATATGTAAAATCCCTTTTGGTTTAAAGTAAGTTTTATTATTTTTAAAATCAATATCAGAAGATACTAAAAGACTTGTAATTTGTTTTTCACTCATTATTGACAAGGCTTTTGAAGCAGGTGCATTTTCGTTAATATAAAAAGGTTTTGAGGTCATTAAAGAGCTTATATTATTTTTTTTTGAAAATTTCTTTGTGCCTCTTCTAATGTCTCCATCTGTGACAACTCCAATTGTTAATTTATTTTTTGTAATTACTCCAAGCCCTAATTTTTTTTTATTTATAATTTGTATGGCATTAAGGATATTACTTTTATGATTTACTAATGGCAAACTAGATCCTTTAAGCATTACATCTTTCACTAATAATAATGTTTGTCCGATGCTGCCCCCGGGATGAAATACTTTAAATCTTTCCTTAGAAAATTTAAATTTATACATTAATGCAGAACACAAACAATCTCCAAATAACAAAGTTATAGTTGTTGATGTTGTAGGAACCATTCCTGTTGGATCAGACTCTTTTACCCTGGGCAATAAAATTGATACATCACTTGCTTTTGAAAGCATGCTATCTTTTTTGGAAGATACACCTATAACTTTTATATTAAATCTATTTGCATATTTAAGAATATTTGTAAGTTCAATTGTATTTCCTGAATAAGAAAAAATTAATAGAATATCTCTTTTATCAATTTGACCAAGATCTCCATGGTTAGCCTCACTAGGACTTAAATAAAAAGATGGAAAACCAACTGAAGAGAGTGTTGCAGAAACTTTTCTTGCAATTAAGCCGCTTTTTCCGACTCCTGCCGCTATAACTTTTCCCTTACAATTTCCAATAAGATCTATTGCTTTAACAAAAGTTTTATTAAATATTTTATTTACTTTTCGAAGTTCAGAAATTTGAATCGAAGATGCTTTTTTAGCAATTTTAATATAATTTATTTTAGCCATCAATGTTCAAATATATCGAATTTAAAACCAGATTGATCCAACTTAATTCTGGTATCTAAAAAAGTTATACAATTTTTGTATAATTCCATTCTGTTTTCTCTTATGAGCATTTTTTCTAACTCTTCTTTAATTTTATGCAAATAAATTACATCATTTGCTGCGTACTCTAATTGTTTATCTGTTAATTCATTAATATCTTTATTCCAATCCGAGCTTCCATATTTTTTGTCAATTTTTTTTCCACAAAATTCTTGTACTAAATTTTTTAATCCATGTTCACTTGAATACGTCCTAATTATTTTTGAGGCAATTTTGCTACAGAATATAGGTTTCACTTTACATTTAAAAAAATATTCCAAGGCACTTTTGTCAAATCTTAGGAAATGTCCGATTTTTAAAATTTTCTCATTTTCAAGTATGGAAACTAAATTTGGCGCTTTATAATTTTTTCTGTCAGGTTGAATAATGTAAACGTTCCCAGATGAGTCGCACAACTGAATTAAGCTTAGTTTATCTCTTTCTGGTATTTTTAGTCCTGTTGCTTCGCAATCAACAGCTACTGAGCCAGTAATTTTTGCGACAATTTCCTTAGGCAAATCATTTGAAAATTTATTTATCTTCATATACTCATTCTAATTACCATGAACAATTACCCGATAGCAACAATTCTAGGCGGTGGGGGTTTTATAGGCCGGTATCTTGTCAGAAATTTGACGAAGAAGAACTATAG
>MDSW01194413.1_pt1 | contig 12087 bp, 11 predicted proteins | sample 811171 | NCBI WGS metagenome assembly MDSW01 (sample SAMN05326641, study PRJNA326480) | marine metagenome | isolation source: seawater | place: Atlantic Ocean: North West | collected 2012
AGGCAATAATTGATGTTGTAAAATAATATTAATATTTGTATAAACCCTCAGAATTATGCCAAAACTCAAAACAAAAAGCTCAGCAAAAAAAAGATTTAAAATTACTGCTAGAGGTAAAGTAGTAATGCCTCAGGCTAACAAAAGGCACGGCATGATAAAAAGATCAAATTCGCAAATAAGAAAACAAAGAGGCACAACAATTATGTCAAAGCAAGATGGCAAAATTGTTAAATCATATATGCCTTACAGTTTAAGAGGATAAAATGGCAAGAGTTAAAAGAGGTGTAACGAGTCACGCTAAACACAAAAAAGTTCTTAAGGCTGTTAAGGGCCAATGGGGAAGAAGAAAAAATACTATAAGAGTTGCAAGACAAGCTATGGAAAAGGCTATGCAATATGCATATAGAGATAGAAGAAATAAGAAGAGAGACTTTAAATCTTTATGGATACAGAGGATAAATGCGGGAGTAAGAGCCGAAGGTTTAACTTATTCAAAATTTATTAATGGATTAAATAAATCTGGAATAAAATTAGATAGAAAGATTCTAGCTGAAATAGCATATGATAATCCTGAGGCCTTTAAGACGATAGTTAAAAAAGCCCAAGCAGCTCTTAATTAATCTTCACTATTGTTTTTCTTGAGTTAAGAAATAATCTGTAAAAATGTCAGATTTTGAAAAATTAAAAGACACTTTAAAAAATAAACTTTCTGAAGCTAAAACTTCCGAAGAGGTAGATATTGTTAAAACAGAAATTTTTGGAAAAAATGGTTTGATAAACTCTGAATTTAAAAAACTTGGATCATTATCACCCGAGGAAAAAAAAAAAGTAGCCTCACAAATCAACAACACCAAACAAGAACTAACAGAATTATTTAATGATAAAGCCTTGAAACTTACTGAAACTGAAATAGATGAGCGGATTAAAAAAGAAAAAGAAGATGTTACACTGCCAGAAAAAGATTTTAGAATTGGAAAAATACATCCAGTATCTCAAGTAATTGATGAAATTTCATCTATATTTTCAGAAATTGGTTTTAGCGTTGAAGAAGGTCCTGATATCGAAACAGAATATTTTAATTTTACTGCACTTAATACTCCAGAAAATCATCCTGCAAAAGATATGCACGATACTTTTTATATTGAAGAAAATATGAAAACGTTATTGAGGACACACACCTCTCCAGTACAAGTACGAACAATGCTAAAAGGAAAGCCACCCTTTAAAATTATAGCACCAGGCAGAACATATAGAAGTGATAGTGACCAAACACATACTCCCATGTTTCATCAATTAGAAGGACTTCATATTGATAAAAATATAACAATGGGACATTTAAAGGGTTGTCTAAATCATTTTGTGAAAGAGTTTTTTGAAGTAGAAAAAATTAAAATGAGATTTAGACCAAGTCACTTTCCTTTTACAGAACCCTCAGCAGAAGTTGACATAGGTTATAGAATTGAAAATAATAAAATTGTAATTGGCGAAGGTGATAAATGGTTAGAAATACTTGGTTGTGGAATGGTTCACCCTAATGTTTTAAAAAATTCAAAAGTTGATCCAAATAAATATCAAGGTTTTGCATTTGGTATAGGTATAGACAGGTTAGCCATGCTAAAATATGGAATAAATGATTTAAGATCTTTCTTTGAGTGTGATTATAGATGGTTAAATTACTATGGTTTTGATCCTCTTGATGTTCCAACAAATTATAGAGGTTTAAGTAAATGAAATTTACAAAAGATTGGCTTCAAGATCACTTAAAAACAAAAAAAACTGAGGCTGAAATTATTGAAAAATTAAATAATACAGGTTTAGAAGTTGAAAAAGTTGAGCCAATAAAAAGTGAATTAAGTGATTTTATTATTGCAAAAATTATTAAGGCAGAAAAGCACCCAAATGCCGATAGATTAAAACTTTGTCATGTTGATATTGGAAAAAAAGAATTAGTAAAAGTTGTTTGTGGAGGACCTAATGCACAAGATAATCTAGTCACTATTTATGCTCCTCCAGGTTCAATAATCCCAAAAAATAATATGAAATTAGAAGTCTCAAAAATAAGAGGAGAGACTTCTTATGGAATGCTCTGTTCTGAATCAGAACTAAATTTATCAAATGAAAGTGAAGGTATAATTGAATTAAAACAAAAATATAAATCAAAAATAGGAAAAAGTTATTTTGATATAAATGAAGAAAACGTTATAGAATTATCAATAACTCCAAACAGACCAGATTGTTTAGGAATAAGAGGCATAGCAAGAGATCTTTCCGCAAGTGGATACGGAAAGTTAATTGATATTAAAGATGTTAAAATAAAAAAACATGGCAAGCAAACTTTAAAAGTAAAGATAGAAAAAAATAAAAACCAAGCTTGTACAATATTTGGAAGCTGCCTAATAAAAAATATAAATAATAAAGAAAGTCCAGATTGGTTAAAAAAAAGGATTTATTCATTAGGTTTACGACCAATTTCCGCAGTTGTTGATATAACAAATTATGTAATGTTTGATTTAAATAGACCATTACACGCATATGATGCAGATAAGATTAATAAAGAAATAATTGTTAGAAATTCTAGAAATGGTGAAAGTTTTAAAGCTTTAGATAATAAAGATTATAAATTAGATGATGACATGTGTGTTATTTCAGATCAGGAAGGGGTTTTAGGATTAGGGGGAATTATAGGAGGAACAAGATCTGGAACTGAGATAACTACAAAAAATATTTTACTTGAATCGGCATATTTTGATCCAGAAATTACCAGAAAAACTGCAAAAAAATTACAATTAAATAGTGATGCAAAATTTAGATTTGAAAGAGGAATTGACCCAAACTCTGTACAGTTAGGACTAGAAAAAGCTTCTGAAATGATAATTAAAATTTGTGGAGGTGAAGTATCAAAATTAGATATTCAATCTACAAAAAAAATAGATATTAAAAAAATATTATTTGATCCAACCCTTGTATCTAAAACAATTGGAATAAAAATAAACACAATTGATATAATTAAAATTTTAGAAAATTTAGGTTTTAAAATTAAAAAAAATGGAAAAAATCTTAACGTTGAAGTCCCAACTTGGAGGCCTGATATATATGGACAAATTGATTTGGTAGAAGAAGTAATAAGAATCAAAGGCTTTGATAAAATTGAATCAATAGAACCTGAAAAAAAAAGATTAAAACCAACATTGGATTTTTTTCAAAGACATTTTCACTTAGCACAACGTTCTGTTGCTTCAAAGGGGTATTTAGAAACAATTACTTGGTCATTCACAGACAAAAAAAGTAATAATTTTTTTAGAGAAAATTTAGAAGAAGTAAAAATTGTTAACCCTATAAGTTTTGATTTAAATGTTTTAAGAAGTTCCCTGTATCCAAATTTAATTTTTTTTTTAAAAAAAAATATTGATAGAGGTTTTGAAGAACAATCATTATTTGAAATTGGACCTTCTTTTACTGGAAAAAAACCTGGACAGCAATTAACAATAGTTTGTGGTATTAGAAAAGAAAATCTTATGGATGTTTATGATATAAAAAAAGATCTAGTAAAAACATTAGTTGAATTAGGTATAGATAAAAATCAAACTAAAGTAGAAACTAAAACACCTAGCCATTATCATCCTGGAAGATCTGGTTCAATTATAGCAAGAAATAATCAAAAATTGTTAGCTTATTTTGGTCAAATTAATCCAAAAATAGTCGATGACACTTATGGATTTGAAATTTTCCTTGAAAACTTGGTTAAGTTTAAAATTCAAAATAAAAAAGACAAGCCAACTATAACTTTTTCAGATTATCAAAAATCGGAAAGAGATTTTGCTTTTGTAGTTCAAAAAAATTTCCAAGCACAGGAATTATTAGAGATAATTTCAAATGTTGATAAATCATTGATTAAAAATGTTAAAATTTTTGATGTATATGAAGGAAAAAATATTCCAGTGGATAAAAAATCAATAGCATTAAAAGTTACTATTCAGTCAGATTTTAAAACATTGAATGAAAAAGATTTAAATGAGATTTCTCAGAAAATTATTTCCAACGTCGAAGAAAAAGCTAGTGCAAAATTAAGATCTTAATGAGCGAAATTGATAATATTAGAAATTTTGCAATTATAGCTCATATTGATCATGGCAAATCTACTATTGCTGATAGAATAATCCATAAGTGTGGAGGACTTACCGAAAGAGAGATGAAGGCTCAAGTTTTAGACTCTATGGACATTGAAAGAGAAAGAGGAATAACAATAAAAGCACAGACAGTTAAATTAAATTTTAAATCAAAGGATGGTAAAAATTATATTTTCAATATAATTGATACACCAGGTCATGTAGATTTTAGCTACGAAGTAAGTAGATCATTATATGCTTGTGAGGGGTCGATTTTGATAGTTGATAGTACTCAAGGAGTAGAAGCACAAACATTGGCAAATGTATATCAAGCATTAGATATAAATCATGAAATTATACCAGTATTAAATAAAATTGATTTGCCAGCATCAGATATAGAAAAAACTAAAAAACAAATAGAGGATGTTATAGGAATCGACACTAGCAATGCGGTTTCTTGTTCCGGCAAAACAGGAGAGGGAATTGATCAAATTCTGGAACAAATTGTTGAAAAATTACCTCCACCCATGGGACAAAAAAATAATAATCTTAAGTGTTTGTTGGTAGATAGTTGGTATGATTCATATTTAGGAGTTGTAATATTAGTTAGGGTAATTGATGGTCAAATTACAAAGAATATGAAAATAAAAATGATGTCAAATAATGAAGAGTACATAGTTGAAAAAGTTGGAATATTTACTCCTAAACCAAAAGATATTAATGAATTAAGATCAGGCGAAATAGGATTTATAATTACTGGGATAAAAAATTTATCTGAAACTAAAGTTGGTGATACAATTTGTGATGCAAATAAACCTTTAGAAGAGGCTCTGCCAGGGTTTAAACCAAGTAAACCTGTTGTTTTTTGTGGTTTATTTCCTGTAGATAGCTCAGAATATCAGAAGTTAAAAGATGGCTTAGCCAAACTTCAGCTAAATGATTCAAGTTTTTCATATGAAGCTGAGTCATCCTCAGCTCTTGGACTAGGTTTTAGATGTGGTTTTTTAGGACTGCTTCATTTGGAAATTATTACAGAAAGGCTTGAAAGGGAATTTGATATTAATCTATTAACCACAACTCCTGGTGTTGTTTATAAGGTTCATCTTAATAAAGGTAATATTATTGAATTACAGAATCCATCAAGTTTACCAGACCCAACCCATGTTAAATTTATTGAGGAACCTTGGATTAAATCTACTATTATAACTCCTGATGAATATTTAGGTTCAATAATTAAATTATGTCAAGACAAGAGAGGAATACAAACCAATTTATCATATTCTGGTAACAGAGCTGTATTAAATTATGAACTACCTCTTAATGAAGTAGTTTTTGATTTTAACGATAGATTAAAATCAATGACTAGTGGTTATGCAAGCTTTGATTATGAAATTATAGAACATAGAGAAGGAGATCTGGTAAAACTTGGAATATTGGTTAATACAGAACCTGTTGATGCACTTTCAATGATGGTGCATAAAAACTTTGCACAATCTATTGGTAGAGAAGTTTGTGAAAAACTCAAAGATTTAATACCAAGACATAATTTTATGATTCCAGTTCAAGCAGCGATAGGAGGCAAAATAATTGCAAGGGAAACCATAAAGGGCTTTAAGAAAGATGTTTTAACAAAAATTCATGGGGGTGGTGCAAGAGATAGAAAAAGAAAATTACTTGATAAACAAAAAAAAGGAAAAACTAGATCAAAACAATTTGGAAAGGTTGAAATACCACAAGAAGCTTTCATTGGAGTTTTAAAAATTAATAAAGAAAAATAATGATTTACGATTGCTTTTCATATTTAGATGAAGATTTACTTTTAAATCTCAGATTAAATATTTTAGATAAATATGTTGATTATTTTGTAATTGTTGAAGGAAATAAGACATGGCAAAATAATCCAAAGGAATTAAAATTTGACATAAATAAATATGAAAAATTTAAGCATAAAATAATATATGTTAGAGTTACAGATTTACCTGATGGAAATGATCCGTATTTAAGGGAAAACCACCAGAGAAATTCAATTCTAAGAGGTTTAATCAATTCTAATGATCAGGATATAATTATAATTTCAGATTTAGATGAAATACCTAATCCTGAAGTTTTCAATAAATTTAAAAACGAAATGAAATTTGCTGTTTTTCAACAGAAACATTTTTACTATAGATTTAATTTACAAAGTAAAAATAATCCATTTTGGTTTGGAAGTAGAATTTGTTTGAAAAAATATTTAGTATCTCCGCAATGGTTAAGGAATTTAAAATTTAAAAAAAGGCCTTTTTGGCGAATAGATAAATTTAGACTTAACAATATAATTGAAAATGGAGGCTGGCATTTTTGTAATCTAAAAAAACCTGAGTCTTTATTATATAAATATAAAAATTTATGTGAAACTAATGATCCAATACATTTTAATGAAAAAATTGATGAGAAATATTTAAATTTAGAGGAAATAAAAAAAAGAATTTACGAGGGAGAAGATATTATTGGAAGAAAAGATAATTTTATAAAAGTTAAACTTGATGATTCATTTCCTGAGTTTTTACTGAATAATAAATCTTTATATAATGATTGGATAATTTTATAAAAATTTTTTAATTTTTTTTGGAAAGCAAATTAAATTTTCATTAATATCAAAATAACTATATTTTTTTTTAGATAGTAAATTAATTAACTTTTGTAAGATCTTATTTTTAACATGTATATATTCAAAAATTAATATTGGTTCATGTTTTGAATTGTTTAAAAAGTCTATTAAAATATCTCCATCGTAACCTTCGGCATCAATAAATAGAATATCTAGATTTGTAATATTATATTTTTCTAATAAATTTGAAATTGAAATACAATTTATTTTTTTTTTAATTATATGATTTGATTTAACTCCATGTTTAATTAGATGGTTTTTATCAAAAGAGTTAATGCCTTTAATATGTTCATCATAATCTTTAAGATTATTATTATTAACTGCAAAAATTTCCTTCTCTTCGGCCCCAACAGTTATAGCTGAATTCTCGAAATAAACATTTTCAAAATTTTGATAATTTCTTTTTAAATCCTCAAAATATTCATTTATTGGTTCTACTAAAATACTTTTAATTTTATATTGTTTAATAAATTTATTCAATTCATCAAATCTATTTCCATCATTAGCTCCAATTTGAACAAGACTTTCAATTTTTTGATTATCAAAAATTTTCTCTAAAATTAAATTTATGTTTAATATAGATTTTGAATTAACCAATCTATTATTTTTTATTAAATTTTTTTCAACTAACTTATAATTAAGTGCTCCAACAATTTTCTTTAATATTTTATTAGCCATTATATTTTATTCCAAGATATATTATTATCAAAATATTAAAAGATATACATTAAGATTAAATTGAATTAAAAAATATTTGTGCAGAAAAAAAAATTGAATATTTGTCAAGTATCATTATTAGGAAATATAAAAATTGTAAAAGAAAATTTGTTAAATTTTAATAGATTTTATAAAAATAATTTTCACTATATAATTTGTCCTAAAAAAGAAATAAATTATTTTAAAAGCAAGTTAAAAAATAACAATTGCAAGATAATAGATGAAGATACAATCATAACTTTTAAAAAATTTAAAAAAATTGCAAATAAATATTTAAAAAAAAAATCTTATTTTAAAGAAATTCAAAATAGATTAAGTTGGTATTATCAACAGGTTTTAAAACTATCATTTGTTATTAATTTTATAAGCAAAACAAAAAAACCTATAGTTATATGGGATGCAGATACTATTATTTTAAAAAAAATATCATTTTTCAAAAAAAGTAGTTCAATAAATTACGGAACCACATCTGAATTTCATAAAGCTTATTATAAAACAAACGCAGTATTATTAAATAACTTACCAAGATATTTTATTTCATCATTGGCACAATTCATATCAATAGCTCCTTCTGAGGCAAAATTTTTAATAAAAAAATTATCTAAAATTAAAAAGAAAAATAAAAATACAGGCAATTGGCTTACAAATATTATTTTTAAATCAATTGTATTAGCTCATCAAAATTATAATGGATCAATGTTTTCCGAATATGAATTAATTGGTCAATCTAATTTATTAAAAAATAATAATAAACAAAAATTAATATCTGGAATAAGAGAGCACTTGAATGGCGAACTATCAGTATTTCAAAAAAATATACTAGTATATTTAGGTTATAGTTATGTTGCTTACGAACATACACATCCGAACAAAAATAGTTTAAACATGTTAAAAAGAAATCAAACTTGGCCTTCATTTTTCAAAATTATTATAAAAAAAACATTTAATAAATTTTTTAGAGGTATAAAACACAATTTTAGAATTCATAATTAATTATAAATAATTTATGTCAGATAAAAAAATTAAACTATTTTGTGTTACTGATAAACCTTTGCCAAAATTAGAAAATAGCAACTTAATTCTTGCTGGTGTTGGTAAATATAAATTTACATCAAAATATATAGATAGTTCAACCAGAATAAATATTTTTAATAAAGAAGAATATTATTCTGAATTAACTTTTCATTACTGGTATTGGAAAAACCTGCTAAATAATGAAGATTATGAATGGATTGGATTTTGTCAAAAAAGAAGATTTTGGATTAATGAAAATTCTGTAAATAAAAATTTAAATCAAGAAAATATTAATGAACACTTATTGAAAAAAATCGATAAAAGTTGGGAAAATTTGAATACAATTTTATGTGATCCAATAAATATTTCTGGTGCAAAAAAAATCAAGTTAATAAAACGTGGATGGAGAAATATAATTTCTAATCCAAATTTACTATTTGGTAAGGATAAAGAAACAATCAATGTACATTTTGATATGCATCACGGCCATGGAAATTTAAATAAAGCAATTAGCTTACTAGATGAAAAAGATAGAGATGATTTTAAAAAATATGTAAATACATTTAATTCTTATCATCCTCACATAATGTTTATAGCCAAACCTGAAATTATTGAAAAATGGTTTTCGACATTATTTCCTTGGCTTGAAAGATGTGAAGAGATTTTTGGATTTGAAAATTTAAAAGGATATGACACAAAAAGAATTTATGCATATTTAGCTGAAAGATACCTATCTTTTTGGTTTAAAAAATATGCAAAATTTAAAACATCTCCATGGGTATTTATTAACCATTAAAGATTTAGGAGAGATGGCCGAGTGGTTTAAGGCGCACGCTTGGAAAGTGTGTGTACCCTCACAGGTACCGTGGGTTCGAATCCCACTCTCTCCGCCAAAATTTTTGACTAAAAAACCTATTGTTTAACTAAAATCACGAAAGTAGTAAAAAAAAAATAAAATGATCTTATAATTATTTAATATCAAGATAAATTTGACCACTTAAGTTAGTTCGATTTTAATTATCATTGAAAAAATGTTATAATTATATTTTCCGAAAAATATAAAATATGATTAAAAATTCTAATTATCAAGCAGACTCAATAAAAGTACTAAAAGGCCTTGAGGCTGTTCGTAAAAGACCGGGAATGTATATTGGAGATACTGATGATGGAACTGGTTTACACCATATGGTCTATGAAGTTGTAGACAACTCGATTGACGAAGCATTAGCTGGCTACTGTAAAAATATAAATGTAAATATTAATTCAGATGGAAGTGTTACCGTAAAAGATGATGGAAGAGGTATTCCTATTGACATTCATAAAGGAGAAAAAAAATCTGCTGCAGAAGTAATAATGACACAATTACACGCAGGAGGTAAATTTGATCATGATTCATATAAAGTTTCAGGTGGTTTACATGGTGTCGGTGTATCAGTAGTAAATGCACTTTCTGAAGAATTAGAGCTAACAATTGAGAGAGATGGAAATAAATATTTTATTGAGTTCAAAAATGGTGATTCATTAAAACCATTAAAATTAATAGGCAAATCTAAAAATAATGGAACAACAATTAAATTTTTACCATCTAAAAAAATTTTTTCTTCTACAAAATTTAGCTTTAATATAATTCAAAAAAGAATGAGGGAACTTGCCTTTCTAAATAAGGGAATAAAAATTTCCATTAACGATTTAACACTAAAAAAGTCTAAAAATGTAGATTTCAAATATGAGGGAGGAATTTTAGAATTTGTAGAGTTTTTAGATAAAGATAGAACAAAACTTAAAAATAAAAATGACAACGATTTATTTAAAAAACCAATTTTTGCAGAAGGAAAAAAAGACAACTTAGAAGTAGAATGTTCTTTAAAATGGAATGCTGGTTATTCAGAAGACGTTTATTCGTATACAAATAATATATACCAAAAGGATGGTGGAACTCACTTGTTAGGATTTAGAAGTGCATTAACAAGAGTTATAAATAAATATGCAGCAGAACAAAATTTACTTAAGAAAAATAAAGTTTCAATTTCGGGAGATGATATAAAGGAAGGTCTAACTTGTGTCTTATCTGTTAAGATTCCTGATCCAAAATTTTCATCTCAAACAAAAGATAAGTTAGTTTCTTCTGAAGTTAGAAATATAGTTGAAAGCATTATAAATGAAAAACTATCTGTTTGGTTTGATCAAAATCCCTCAGTTTCAAAAATTATTTTAGCTAAAATTGTTCAAGCTGCTCAAGCAAGAGATGTTGCAAGAAAAGCTAGAGAAAATGTTAGAAGAAAAGGAGCTTTGGAGTTAACGGGTTTGCCGGGAAAATTGGCAGATTGTCAAAATTCAAAACAAGAGGGTACAGAATTGTTTATTGTTGAAGGTGATTCAGCCGGAGGATCAGCAAAACAAGGAAGAAATAGAGAATATCAAGCTGTTCTTCCATTAAGGGGAAAAATTTTAAATACTTATACCAATGATAACAGTTCAAAGAAAAATTCAAATGGCAATGGAAAAGAAATTAGAACAAAAACCTTAGCAAAATTAATTTCATCTAATGAAATAGTTACCTTAATAAATGCACTTGGTTTAGATCCAAAGAATGAAGATATAGATTTAAAAGATTTAAGGTATGGAAAAATAATTATTATGACAGACGCCGATGTTGATGGATCACATATTAGAGCCTTGTTACTAACTTTCTTTAATAATAAACCATTTAATAAATTAATAGAAAATGGAAATATTTATCTTGCTCAACCACCATTGTTTAAAATTAATAAAGGGTCCAAGGGTATTTATATTAAAGATGAAAAAGAGTTAGAAAATTATATTATAAAAAATTCGAAAGAATTAAATAAATTTAAAAAAGGATCTAAAATTTTCGAAGAAAAATTACAAGAGGAAAAATCAAAAATTAGTATTCAAAGATTTAAAGGATTAGGAGAGATGAATCCAGACGAATTATGGAATACTACACTAAATCCAGAAACGAGAAATTTACTACAAGTTAATTATTCTAAGGATTTAAAAAAAGACTATGGATTAATTCATACTTTAATGGGAAATGATGTTTCCTTAAGAAAAGATTTTATTGTTGAAAATGCAATTAATGTATCAAATTTAGATATTTAGTAATGGAGTTTATTAAAGCTTCAAGTTTATATTCGTTAAATAAATCTACCTATGTAAACTTAAGATGGATAGCTCATATAGGACAACTAGTTACAATTTTACTTGTTCAGTTTTTTTTTAAATACAGTTTTGATTATGCTATTTGTATTGCAATAGTTATTTTTAGTATTTTAACTAATATTTTTTTGCAGTTTAAAATTAAAGAAAATCAACTGCAAAATAACTATTCAACAATTTATTTGATATTTGATATAATCCAAATAGGCACTTTATTTTATTTTACTGGAGGAATAACAAATCCATTTATTTTTTTAATTATAATACCAGCTGTTTTCTCTTCACAATATTTACATTTTTTAAGCTCAATTACTTTGGTTATAATAATAACTATAATTTTAGTATTTTTAACTTTTAATTTCATTGAATTGCCTCATCCAGGTGAACTTCATTTTCATGCTCCGGAGCATGAAAATGAAG
>MDSW01012884.1_pt1 | contig 12086 bp, 10 predicted proteins | sample 811171 | NCBI WGS metagenome assembly MDSW01 (sample SAMN05326641, study PRJNA326480) | marine metagenome | isolation source: seawater | place: Atlantic Ocean: North West | collected 2012
TTATTACGAAACTCGTTTATCGTCATAGTTGGAAAACCAACAGATATAATATAAAATCAAAAAATAAAGATTCAATAAATATCTCAAAATGAAACTAACAAAAGATCAAAAACAAGAAATTTTAGACCAACAATCTCAAAAAAACGTTACTAAAAGAGTAACTTCACCTGAATTAGAAAAAATTCTTTATGAAGCCATGCCTGTTTTAGATCACGGCTTTGTAAGAGTAGTGGATTATATGGGAGATGACACATCTATTGTGCAATCAGCAAGAGTTTCTTATGGCAAGGGTACAAAAAAAGTTTCAACAGATAGTGGGTTAATAAAATATTTGATGAGACACAGACACAGCACACCATTTGAAATGTGCGAAATTAAATATCACATCAAATTACCAATTTTTATTGCAAGACAATGGATTAGACATAGAACAGCAAACGTAAATGAATACTCAGCAAGATATTCTATTATGGATAAAGAATTTTATGTTCCCTCTAAAGAGAATTTAGCTGCTCAATCAACAAATAACAGACAAGGAAGAGGAAATTTAATTAATGGCACTCAAGCTGACGATATTTTAAAAATTTTGAAAGAGGATGCGGAAAGAAATTATCACCACTACGAAGAAATGCTAAATGAAAAATATGACGGCAGTATTATTGATGAAAAAAAACAGGGATTAGCAAGAGAGCTAGCAAGAATGAACTTAACTTTAAACTCATATACACAGTGGTATTGGAAAACTGATTTATTAAATTTACTAAATTTCTTAGCGTTGAGAGCAGACAGTCATGCTCAATTTGAAATTAGAGAATATGCTAATGCAATGATGGATACAGTAAAAAAATGGGTTCCAACGACTTATGATGCTTTCGTAGATTATAGAGTTGGAGGGATGGAGCTTTCAGCCAAAGGAAAAATTGTAATTGAAAAAATGATTAAAGGTGAAAAATGTGACATGAACACTTCTGGACTTTCAAAAAGAGAATGGAATGAATTAATGGATTCTTTTGGGTTTACGCAACATCTCGTATAACTTGAGTTGCAATATCTGTAAATGCTTTTGATATTTCATGTTTTGGATCTTTGTAAGTCAATGGCAAACCAAGATCAGCTGACTGCCTCAACGCAGTGTGTAAAGGAATTTTACCAAGAAATTTTTTATTGAATTGTTTTGCAATTTTTTCAACACCGCCTTCACCAAAAATATTATATTTTTTTCCATCGTCCCCTTTAAAAAAACTCATATTATCTACCAGTCCAAGAATTTTTATTTTTGTTTTATCAAACATTTGAATTCCTCTTTGAACATCTACCAATGCTAATTCTTGAGGAGTTGAAACTATTATAGCTCCATCAATTTTTACATCTTGTGCAAATGTAAGTTGGGTATCACCTGTTCCTGGTGGCATATCGATTATTAAGAAATCTAAATTTTTCCAAGAAACTTTTTCTGTAAGAGTTTTAATAGCACTTATAACCATCGGCCCTCTCCAAATCATAGGAGTTTTTTCATCCACCAAAAAACCGAGAGACATTAATTGCATTCCATATTTTTCTAGTGGAAATAAAAATTTTCCATCAGTTTTTGGTTTTTCACTTAGTCCAATCATTTTTGGTAGAGAAGGACCGTGAATATCCGCATCTAATAAACCAACTTTTTTATCTAATTTCTGTAGAGCAAAAGCTAAATTTATTGCAAATGTAGATTTTCCAACCCCACCTTTCGCACTAGACACCATAATTGTTTGCTTTGTTCCCATAATTGGATTTTTCTTAAAATTTTTTGGGGTAGTTTTTTCTTTTAAACTTGGGCTTATTTTGGCTTTATTATCAGACATTATATCGCTTTATCATAACTTGTTTTTATTTAAAAAGTCACTATATAAAGTGTGATGTCAAACAATGACAATATTTTAAAAAACGAGTCTCCCTGGGGTGATAAACCAGGCGGAGAAAGAGGTGGGGATGGTAACGGATCTGGACAGAGAAGAGCACCACCTAATATTGATGATTTAATACGTAAGGCACAAGGATCAGTTGGAAAAATTTTTCCAGGAGGAAGAGGAAGCAATAAACCAATTTATTTAGGACTTTTAATTTTAGTAGTTCTTTGGGCACTAAGTGGCCTTTATAGAGTTTTGCCGGACGAACAAGGAGTAGTCATAAGGTTTGGAAAATTTATCAAAACAACCCAACCCGGATTAAACTACCACATACCTTTTCCTGTAGAAGGAGTCTTGACACCTAAAGTTACAAAAGTAAATCGTATTGACGTTGGGTTTAGATCCGAGAGTGATACAGGAAGATCTTCTGGAGTAGGAGATGTATCAGAAGAAAGTTTAATGTTAACTGGAGACGAAAATATAGTTGATATAGATTATTCTGTTTTTTGGGTAATCAAAGATGCTGGGAAATTTCTTTTTAATATTCAAAGCCCATTAGAAACGGTCAAAGCAGCATCTGAAACAGCAATGAGAGAAGTGATTGCCAAAAGTCAAATACAATCAATTTTGACGGAAGGAAGATCCAAAATAGAAAATGAAGTACAAGAAATTACCCAGGGGATTTTAGATGAGTATGGATCAGGAATTCAAATTACCCAAGTTCAAACTCAAAAAGCAGATCCACCCGATCAAGTGATAGATGCATTTAGAGACGTCCAAGCAGCAAGAGCTGACAGAGAAAGATCAAAAAACGAAGCAGAAGCGTATGCTAACGATGTGATACCAAGAGCCCGTGGGGAAGCGGAAAAAGTTTTACAACAAGCTGAAGCCTACAAGAAAGAAGTTGTTGCTAAGGCAGAAGGTGAAGCTAGTAGATTTTTAGCTATATACAATGAATATAAAAGTGCTAAGCAAGTAACCCAAGAGAGAATGTATTTAGAAACAATGGAAAAAGTTTTAGCCGATATAGACAAAGTCATAATTGATAAAAACTCTGGTTCAGGAGTAGTACCGTATCTTCCTCTTCCAGAAATTAAAAAGAAAGCCCAAGGAGGATAAAATGAAAAAAATTTTCTTACCAATTTTAGTAGTTCTTGGGGTAATAGCTTATAATGCTCTTTTCGTAGTTCAAGAAGTTAACCAAGCTATCGTTCTTCAATTTGGTGATCCAAAAAAAATTATCACAAAACCAGGATTAAATTATAAAATACCTTTTATTCAAAACGCAGTTTTTCTTGATAGAAGAGTTTTAAATTTGGATAACCCACCAGAAGAAGTTATCGCAGCTGATCAAAAAAGATTAATCGTAGATGCTTTTGCAAGATTTAAAATTGTTGATCCACTGAAATTCTACATATCAGTCGGAAACGAAAGAGTCGCAAGATCTAGGTTGGCCACAATTATAAATTCAAGAATTAGAAGCGTATTGGGTACACAGGAATTGGCTACTTTATTATCAACTGATAGAGCTGTACATATGGCCTCAATTCAAAATGATGTTAATACAGAAGCACAAAATTTTGGAATTACTATTGTGGATGTCAGAATTAAACGTGCAGATTTACCACAAGCAAACAGTGAAGCAATTTTTAAAAGGATGCAAACTGAAAGAGAGAGAGAAGCGAAAGAATTCAGAGCACAAGGTGCCGAAATGGCCGCAAAAATAACCTCTACCGCAGATAAAGAGGTAACAGTAATTTTGGCAAATGCGAATAAACAATCTGAGATTATGAAAGGAGAAGGTGACGGACGAAGAAACAAAATTTTTGCCGACGCCTTTGGAAGAGATCCTGAATTTTTTGGATTTTACAGAGCTATGCAATCTTATGAAAAAGCTTTAATAGGCGGCGATACTTCTTTAATCCTATCACCCGATAGTGATTTCTTTAAGTTCTTTGGAAAAACCGGAGTTATCAAGAAACAATAATAACTAAGGCATGAACGAATTCATTATTGCCATTGGTTTACTTTTATTTATAGAAGGTCTTTTCTGCGCCTTGTTTCCGTCAAAAATCAAGAATATGTCTAAGATAATTGAAAACATGCCCGCTAACAGTTTAAGAACAGTTGGGTTAGTAATGACTGTAATTGGTTTTTTTATAATTTGGTATATTAAAAGGTAATGAAATTTAATTTTAAAAAATACAGTTTGTGGTTTGTGCTTTTCTATTTCATTTTTAATATTGAAGGAAATGCTAAAAATGTACCCGTTACCTTCGCAGATCTTGCTGAAAAATTAACTCCATCCGTAGTAAATATTTCAACGACCCAAACAATTAAGACTCAATCAACTCCTTTTCCATTTCAGTTTCCTCCAGGATCTCCATTTGAAGATATGTTTAAAGAATTTCAAAGACCAGCAGAGAGAAAAGCTACCTCGCTTGGCTCAGGTTTTATTATAAAAAAAGATGGAACGGTTGTAACTAATAATCATGTTATTGCAAATGCAGACGATATTATCGTAAAAGTTAACAACAAGGAGTACGAAGCAAAAGTAATTGGAGCAGACCCATATGCTGATATTGCTGTACTAAAAATAAAATCCAAAGAAGTTTTTAAAACTGTTGATTTTGGTAATTCTGATAATGCAAGAGTTGGGGATTGGGTTGTAGCAATCGGAAATCCTTTTGGTTTAGGAGGAACTGTAACTTCAGGAATAATTTCAGCAAGAAACCGAGATGTAGGTTTAACACGATATGACGATTTTATTCAGACTGACGCATCCATTAACCAAGGTAATTCTGGTGGTCCACTATTTAATTTACAAGGTAAGGTCATAGGTATTAACACTGCTATTATTGCTCCAGGCCAGACCGGCTCAATCGGAATTGGATTTGCGATACCCTCTAACGCAGCCTCAAATATTATTGATCAATTAATAGAGTTTGGTGAGACGAAAAGAGGTTGGTTAGGAGTAAGAATTCAAATGGTAACAAAAGAAATCGCAGAAGTTCAACAGCTAGACGAACCCATCGGAGCACTTATAGCCGGAGTATCTGAGGGAAGCCCGGCGGAGAAAGCTGGGATTAAACCTGGAGATATAATTTTAGAATTTGATGGACAAAAAATAAAAACCATGAGGAACTTACCTAAAATTGTAGCGAATACAAAAGTTGGAAAAAATGTTTATTTAAAAATTTGGAGAAATAAAAAACTAACAACAAAAAGATTGACATTAGGAAGATTGGAGTCATCAAAAGACTATATTGCTGAAAATAAAAAATCAAAAAAACCAATACAAGTTAAAATAGAAAACTTAAAAATTAGCGTAAGAGATCTGACCAAAGAGGATGTTGAACAAAGAAGACTTGATAAAAATTTAAAGGGAGTAGTAGTTACTAAAATTTCATCCGAAAGCCCACTGTCATTTTTGATAAGTATGGGAGATATAATAGTTGAGCTTCAAGGAAAAGTTATTAATAACACCAAAGACTTGGACAGAGTTTCTAAGGAAATTTCAAAAAGCGCTAAGAAAACATTGTTGATAAGATTTTTGAATAAAAGAAATCAACCAAGTTATGGCACTGTTAAAATAAAATAACTTGTCAAAAAAAAATAAAAAAAAAAATAATACTTTTGTTTGGTCCAACCGCCTCAGGGAAATCAAAGTTAGCAATTGATATTGCAAAAGAATTTAAGGGTGAAATTATCAATGCAGACAGTATGCAAGTATATAAAGAGGTCAAGATTTTATCGGCTAGACCACTAGACAAAACTATTAAACATCATTTGTATGGCTTCATTTCAGTAAGAAACACCTTTTCAACAGGTGCTTGGGTTAAAAAAGCAGCAAAAAAAATTAAACAAATTAACAAAAGGGGAAAAGTGGCATTAGTTGTTGGTGGAACAGGATTATATTTTAAAGCTCTAACCGAAGGTTTTTCAGAAATACCTAACGTACCAAAACCGAAAACTAATTTTAAATTAAAAAAAACTTATATTTTGAAATTTCCAGAAATTTTTAAAGGAGTTTCAAATAATGACAAACAAAGATTACAAAGAGCTTTTCTAGTATATAAGCACACAGGAAAATCCCTCTGGAAATGGCAAAAAAAAAATAAAAAATTCTTTAAAGACGATCAATTTAAAAAAATATATCTTGAACCGCCAAAGTCAGAACTTCAAAGCAGGATCAAAAATAGATTTACAGAAATGTTGAAGAAAGGAGCCATTGAAGAAGCTGAACTATTTAAAAGGATTAACCCAAACCGAATAAACTCATCAAATTTCATAATCGGACTGAAGGAAATCTCCCGATTTTTGAGTGGAGAAATTTCTATGGAAAAACTTAAAGAACTAGCCGTTATAAGATCAAGGCAATATGCAAAGAGGCAATTTACATGGCAGAGAGGTCAGATGAAGGATTGGAAAGGTTTTAGAGATACCAATTATCTAGATTTAAGGAAAAAAGTTATAAGTTATTTATCTAAAACTTGACCCAAAATTTTCCTAAGATAGATTACATTTATGGGGAAATTATTTTCAGGAGCAGAAATTGTTTTTAAAGTTTTAGAACATCATAAAGTAGAGCATATATTTGGTTATCCGGGTGGTGCAGTGTTACCAATTTATGATGAATTAAAAAATCATAAAACCATAAAACATATTTTAGCTCGTCACGAACAAGGAGCAGGACACGCTGCCGAAGGCTATGCTCGGTCTTCAGGAAAACCTGGAGTTATGTTGGTTACATCAGGACCAGGAGCTACAAATGCAGTAACTGCTTTAACAGATGCATATATGGATTCAGTACCAATCGTTTGTATTAGCGGACAGGTCCCAACTCATTTAATCGGAACAGATGCATTTCAAGAGTGTGACACAACAGGAATTACCAGGCCTTGCACTAAACATAATTGGTTAGTGAAAGACGTTAAAGATTTAGCGGATATAATGGACCGTGCATTTGAAATTGCGATGACAGGCAGACCTGGCCCAGTTCTAGTTGATATTCCAAAAGATATTCAATTCAAAAAAACTGAATTTTTTATTAAAAACAAAAAAAAGAAAAAAACAAATGGAAAATTAAACGGCAAAGCAAGTAATACGGAGATAGATAAAGTTATTAACATGATGAAAAAATCTTCTAGGCCAGTTTTTTATACCGGAGGAGGAGTTATAAACTCTGGACCCGAGGCAAGTAAATTGTTGAGAGAACTTGTTTCTCTTACTGGATTTCCAATTACATCAACTTTACAAGGACTAGGAGCCTATCCTGGGGACGACCCTTCTTTTCTTGGAATGCTAGGAATGCACGGAACATACGAGGCTAACAACGCAATGTATAACTGTGACCTTATGATAAATATTGGGGCAAGATTTGACGACAGGATAACAGGAAAAGTTGATGAATTTTCTCCAAAGTCAAAAAAAATTCATGTTGATATAGATCCTTCATCAATAGGAAAAAATATTAAAGTAGATTTAGCAGTTGTAAGCGATGTAGAAAGCTTTTTAAAATCTTTAAACAAAAGATTTAAAGAAAAAAATAAAGATTTTTCAAACTCAAATAAAGCAAATATATCTACTTGGTGGAAAGATATAGATAAGTGGAGGCAAAAAAAATCTTTAAATTTTAAAAATAGCAAAGAGGTTATTAAGCCCCAGTATGCTGTTCAAAGACTTTATGAACTTTCTAAACAAAAAGATGCTTACATAACAACAGAAGTTGGTCAGCATCAAATGTGGGCCGCTCAACATTACAAATTTAACAAACCAAATAGGTGGATGACTTCTGGTGGTCTTGGGACTATGGGGTATGGATTGCCAGCTGCTGTTGGTGTTCAGGTAGCAAACCCAGGGAAATTAGTGATAGATATTGCTGGAGAAGCGTCTGTTTTAATGACAATGCAAGAAATGTCTACTGCAGTTCAATACAATCTTCCAATAAAAATATTTATTTTAAACAACCAATACATGGGAATGGTTAGGCAATGGCAAGAACTTTTGCATGAAAAAAATTATTCAGAAAGTTATACAGCAGCATTACCAAATTTTGTAAAACTTGCGGAAGCCTATGGTTGTGTGGGAATACAAGCAAAAAAACCTGATGAATTAGATGACAAAATTAATGAGATGATAAATATTAACAAGCCTGTTATTTTTGATTGTTTAGTTGACCCAATGGAAAACTGTTTTCCCATGATACCTTCGGGAAAACCTCACAATCAAATGCTGTTAGGACCAGAAGATGAAAAAGAGGAAGTTTCTGACGAAGGAAAGACTTTAGTTTAATGGCTAAATCCAAATCAGCATATAGCGAGCCAGGAAAACTAGGAAAATCCGAACATCATATTATTGTTGTTTGGGTAGATAATGAAGCCGGTGTATTAGCACGTGTAGCAGGTTTATTTTCTGGAAGAGGTTATAATATAGAGTCCTTAGCAGTTGCTGAAGTTGATAAGAAAAAACATATATCAAGAATCACAATAGTAACTTCAGGGACACCTCAAGTTATAGAACAGATCAAACTCCAATTAAAAAAGCTTATCCCAGTTCACAAAGTTGCTGATTTTAAAAGGAATGACCCAAATATCTTATTTAAAGAGCTGGCTTTATTTAAAGTAGTTTCTTCAAAGAAAAACAGAGAAAAAGCTAGAAAAGTTTGTAAAAAATATAACTCACTTGTATTGGACAAATCAAAAAACTCTTTCGTTATTCAGGTAACTGCATTAAGAAGGGATATAGATAAATTGATCGATACATTAGGCCCACTTGGACTCGTGAGCGCATCAAGAACAGGTGCTGTTGCTATGACTAGAGGGGCAGAGGTTTTTAAATAAAAAAAGGAATTAATAAAATGAAAATGTTTTATGAAAAAGATGCAAAGGTAAATTTAATAAAAGATAAAAAAGTTGCAATATTTGGATATGGAAGCCAAGGACACGCACATGCTTTAAATTTAAAAGATAGTGGAGTTAAAAATGTTGTAGTTGCATTGAGAGAAGGCTCATCAAGTATAAAAAAAGCTGAAAGCGAAGGATTAAAAGTTATGTCTTTATCAGATGCAGCAGCATGGGCTGACGTTGTAATGGTATTAACTCCAGATGAACTTCAGGCAACAATTTATAAAAATCACATAGAGCAAAGAATGAGACAAGGCACAAGTCTCGCATTTGCGCATGGTTTAAATATTCATTTCAATTTAATTAATTCAAGAAAAGATCTAGATGTTTTTATGGTTGCACCAAAAGGACCTGGTCACCTAGTCAGAAGTGAGTATCAAAAAGGAGGCGGAGTCCCTTGTTTGATGGCAGTTCACAAAGATAGCTCAGGAAAAGCTAGAGATCTCGCAATGTCATATGCATGCGCAGTAGGTGGTGGGAGATCAGGAATTATAGAAACAACCTTTAAAGATGAATGTGAAACTGATTTATTTGGTGAACAAACAGTTTTGTGTGGAGGACTAGTTGAGCTTATAAAAAATGGTTTTGAGACATTAACCGAAGCTGGTTACCCGCCCGAGATGGCATATTTTGAGACTCTTCATGAAGTAAAATTAATTGTTGATTTAATTTATGAAGGTGGGATCGCTAATATGAACTATTCAATCTCAAACACTGCAGAATATGGAGAGTATATATCGGGAAAAAAAATAGTTGATCAGAAAACAAAAGAGAGAATGAAAGAGGTTTTAAAGGATATTCAATCTGGAAAATTTACAAAACAATGGATGGATGAGTGTAAAGGTGGTCAAAAAAACTTTTTGAGAATGAGGGAAGAATTAGCAAAACATCCTATAGAGAAAGTTGGAAAAAAACTTAGAGATCTTATGCCTTGGATTGGGAAGAATAAACTAGTAGATAAATCTAAGAATTAACCCAATCTGGTTCCTTATTTAATAATTTTTTAATAATTATTTTGCAAATTAGCGTATTAATTGTATTATGCTATTTACCTAAAATTATAAAAAGATAATGGAAGATAAAAATAGAATAATAATATTTGACACGACTATGCGAGATGGCGAGCAGTCCCCGGGCGCATCTATGAGTCTTGAAGAAAAAATTCAAATTTCCAGAGTTTTTGATGAGTTGGGAGTTGATGTAATAGAGGCAGGTTTTCCAATAGCATCACCAGGTGATTTTGAGGCTGTAAAAGCCATTAGTAAAATTTTAAAAAAATCTACACCTACAGGATTAGCAAGACATACAAAAAAAGATATTGATGCATGTCACGAGGCTTTAAAGTCTGCGAAAAAATTTAGAATACATACTTTTATTTCTACAAGCTCACTTCATATGAAGCACAAGCTAAACAAGACACCTGAACAAGTAATTGAATCGATAAAGGAACACGTAACTTATGCTAGAAAATTTACCGATGATGTCGAATGGTCTTGTGAAGATGGAACCAGAACAGATATGGATTTCATGTGTAAAACTGTAGAGCTAGCTATTAAATGTGGAGCAAGAACTATAAATATTCCAGATACAGTAGGTTATACAGTCCCTTCAGAATTCAAAAAAATTATAGAAACACTAAAAAATAAAGTACCAAATATAGACAAGGCAATATTATCAGTTCATTGTCATAATGACTTAGGTTTAGCTGTAGCAAATTCATTAGCTGGCGTGTTAGCTGGTGCACGACAAGTTGAGTGCACAATCAATGGAATAGGAGAAAGAGCAGGAAACGCCGCTTTAGAAGAAATAGTTATGGCTATGAAAACCAGAAGCGACCTGATGCCTTTTAAAACAGGAATAAATACTAAGTTAATAAGCAAAGCATCTAAAACTGTTTCAAATGCAACAGGTTTTCCAGTTCAATTTAACAAGGCCATTGTAGGAAAAAATGCTTTCGCTCACGAGTCAGGCATTCATCAAGATGGAATGTTAAAAAATAGAAATACATACGAAATTATGACTCCTGAAAGTGTAGGAGTAAAAAAAACCTCATTGGTAATGGGAAAACACTCTGGAAGACATGCGTTTAAAGATAAACTTAGTGACCTTGGATATGCGGGTGTAACTGATGATGTAATACAAACGGCTTTTGGGAAATTTAAAATATTAGCTGATAAAAAAAAACATGTTTACGATGAAGATATAATTGCTTTAGTTGACGATAGTTTAATAAAAGAGAACAATGTAATTAATTTAAAATCACTAAAGGTTTATGCTGGAACAGGCGAGCCACAAAAAGCTGAAATGACTCTAGAGGTTTATGGAGACGTAAAAAAAGCTAGCGAAACAGGAGACGGTCCTGTTGATGCAATTTTTAAATGTATTAAGAAATTATACCCACACGATGTAAAACTCCAACTGTACCAAGTACACGCAGTAACAGAAGGAACAGACGCCCAAGCAACTGTGAGCGTAAGAATTGAAGAAAAAGGTAAATCAACTGTTGGTCAAGCAGCCGATACAGATACTCTTGTTGCTTCTGCCAACGCTTATTTAAATGCTTTGAATAAGATGATTATAAAAAGAGAAAAAACTGCTCCAGAAGAGTATGAGCAAAACAAAATGAGAGGAATATAAAATGTTTGGATTAAATAAAATTTCTAAAATTTGGTCACAAGATATGGCTATAGATCTAGGTACGGCTAACACCCTTGTTGTAGTAAAAGGAAAAGGAGTTGTATTAAATGAGCCATCGGTAGTGGCAATTATTGATGAAAAAGGAAAAAAATCAGTTTTAGCTGTCGGAGACGAAGCAAAGACTATGCTTGGAAGAACACCAGGAAATATTTCAGCAGTAAGACCATTAAAAGATGGGGTTATAGCTGATTTTGTTGTTACAGAAGAAATGATCAAGCACTTTATAAAAAAAGTACATAAAAAGAATACATTTGCAAGTCCAAGAATTTTAGTCTGTGTACCTACAGGATCAACGCCAGTTGAGAGAAAGGCTATTCAAGATTCTGCCCTAGCCGCAGGTGCAAGAAAAGTTCAATTGATTGAGGAGCCGATTGCTGCAGCAATTGGAGCGGGTTTGCCCATATCAGAAGCAACAGGTTCTATGGTTGTTGATATTGGAGGCGGTACAACTGAAATAGCCATCATGTCTCTTGGAGGTGTAGTTTATTCCAAATCTTTAAGAGTAGCGGGTGATGCTATGGATCAAGCTATCATTACTTATATGAGGGGAAAATTTAATTTATTAATTGGAGAAGCTAGCGCTGAAAAAATTAAAAAA